>ENA-OWZU01000053-OWZU01000053.1-human-gut-metagenome-genome-assembly--contig:-NODE-53-length-44613-cov-17.727681_pt1 | contig 44613 bp, 59 predicted proteins | sample MGYA00249263_ERZ652121 | MGnify/ENA primary metagenome ERZ652121 (study PRJEB26925, sample SAMN05827113) | human gut metagenome | biome: ENVO:2100002; feature: ENVO:00000062; material: ENVO:00002003... | reverse complement strand
GGATTACTAATGGGATTAGTAGTACCTTATAACCTATAAATATATTGTAGTAGGAGGATTTAAATCATGAGCTATGAAGTGAGATACGAAAACAAAACTAGTTTGCACGACTTACAAAAAAACGTCGTAGTGAACAACTGCAATTTATACAAACTTGGAATAGTTAAGGAAGTTAGCGACGAAGATGTCACCTATCTATTACGAATGAATTGCTTTGATAAAGGTATCGATGTAGAAGTGAATTTGCCACATGAAATTATGATGGAATTAGAAAAAATGATTAGTGAGAGTTTGAGTGATTAGGAGGACGGCGAATGAACCAATACCAAGTAAAATACATTGCACATAATGATCGCATAAAAACCTGTTATCTGCATGCGAATAATCAAGAAGAGGTAGAAGAGTCTGCACGGATACTACAAGGCTGCAAGCAATTGATTTCTATTCGTGTGTGGCCAAAAGAACAGGAGGACGGCGAATGAAAGTCATAGCTCGTGGAAGACGGTCAGGTAAAACACTGGACCTTATAAAAGAATCAGCCTTATCAGGAAACTACATTCTTGTTCGTAATCACAGTGAGGCGCAAAGGCTCTTTCAACTAGCAAAGGAAATGAAACTGTCTATTCCTCTTCCTGTGACGGTAAGCGAAATATCATTAGGTAGGATTCAAGGGACATCAATCAAGCGTGATGGAATACTTGTAGATAATGCGGAGCTTGTTTTACAGCAGTTGATAGGAGCTAAAATCAACACTCTTACAATTTCCACTACTGAGGAGGACGGCGAATGACATGGACCATTATTCTATTCATTTTAGGCATAGCGCTTGGAAGAGAATATGCAAACATGAAATTTAGAAACAGAAATCAGATTATTTTTTACAGATTAAGTAAATCCGCTAAGTCAGAAGTTGTAAAAATTATTAATGAAATGGACGATTAGTTCCGGTAACCACGCCAATTATGTAGGGAAGGATGATGAGAACTGAATAAGCTAGAAGAAATCCTCAATAATCCTGACAAATATAATCTACGGCTGGAAACCACTGACGGACTGAGATCGTTACTAACAGCATTTGAAACAAATCCATTCTTTCCTATCAGTAGATATGACTATGCCGAGATGCATTTGAATCGAATGAGAAGGTTAGGGCAGATCGAAAGTGATTTGATGCAAAGTATTCTAAATGATTTTTAAAAGGAGGAACTGACTTGTCAAAAATATTAGATGCCTGTTGCGGCAGCCGGATGTTCTGGTTTGATAAGGAAAATCCAGACGTAACATTCATGGATTGCCGGCAGTATTACGAAGAACTACCAACAGGCCACGTGGTCAATGTTGATCCAGATATTGTTGCTGACTTTCGAGATATGCCGTTTGAAGATGACGTTTTTGACATGGTTGTTTTTGATCCGCCGCATCTTATTAACGTTGGTGAAAGCTCTTGGTTGGCAAAGAAATACGGTCGACTAGATGAACTATGGCCAGAAGACATAAGACAAGGCTTTGCAGAATGTATGCGAGTTCTGCGGCCGGCTGGAACACTAATTTTTAAATGGAACGAGGATCAGGTTCCACTTTCTGAGGTGTTAGAGGCTATTGGTCAGCAGCCATTATTTGGAAATAAACGAAGCAAAACACATTGGCTGGTGTTTATGAAATAGTTCCGATAACCACGCCTACAGAAGAAAGGATGAAGGAAATGAATAATATTGATGAAAAGAAAAGTGCATATCTGAAAAAATTTGATCGAGAAAATGATTTATCTGAATTGGGCTGGGGTGAGTCAAAAAGATACGGTGAAGAAATAGTTGAATTGTTGCAAGAAAAAGAAGGCCTAACATATGAGGAAGCATATGCAAGCCTTCAGTACGCATATAACTTATTGAAATACAAATCTAATTTTGTGGAACTTCGAAAATAGAAACAAACTTGACTGATTTAAAAGAATTTAAATCTACAACTGAAATCTTTGGTAAATTGGGCATATTTACAAAGGTTACATCATACAAATTGTGTGGTAATTTATTTTCTTCTTGAAGGTCAGTTACTAAAGAGACCATGTAGGAATTCAATAATTCTAGATTGTTTTCACTGTTAATAAACATAAAAAACTCTTTAACTAATTCAGTTCCAAATGGCTGACGGATTTTTTTGAACAAATCGATTTGTTTAGTCTCATCTGATTGAAGAGAGGTACCCATGTATTCAGGTTCTATTACCCGAGTAAACGGGCTGAATGTTGGGATACAAACATAATCATTGTCAAGGCGAACGAAATCGCCATACATGAAAGCATCATCACATTTTATAAGAATTTTTAGTGTTGAATTCTTATAAGGTTCTTTTGTAGAGACTGTTCTTTTGAGAATGAAGTCCATGGTTTGTAAATCAGAAATTTTCATTTTTTCACCTCCTTATCAGTATTTCAGTGGACCACTCACTGATAAGGAGATTATATCAAATAAAAATAGGTCGAAACGCTTTAAATTATTTCGACTAACTCAGCCTATCAAGTAAGAATCTATGTGATCATTAATCAATTTTTTGATCACATAGAATTTAGGAGGTAAAAATGAATAAACAAGAATTGATTGAAAAGTACCAACAAATTTATGAGGTTTCAAATAATACTGATTTTGGTTTAGATCCTTTTAGCCGCGGTGAAGACGCTGGAAGCTCTCGATGCAGTTTTGAAATAGTCGAAGACTTAAAAAAATTAGACGAACCGCAGAAAGTCAAAGTGCCAGCATATGTGGCGGAGTGGATAGAAAGGAACAAGTCGGGAGATGTTCAGCTCATCATTATTCTGAAGTATTTTGGCCAATGGTATGAAATGAACGAAAACGAAAACCTTAATGATGAGATATGTAAATGGGTTATCGAGAACTCCGAAACTTTCATGCGTGCATGGCTAGACGGCTACGAGGTCGAGGAAGAACCGAAGTATTACTTGGACCTTCCAAAAATGGGAATGGTCAATGAAATTAGCAATTCTCAATTATGTTGGACAAATTGTGAAGGTGGAATAACCGAAAAAGAAATTAAAGCAATTGACGAGCGTTACTGGCCGTTTGCAGTGCCAGTCGAGAAAGTGTAGGTGGCGGAATGAATACTAGAGACAAAATACACTCAGCAATAAATGAACATATTGATATTGAGGATACTTATGCATATTTCTTAACTAGGGAAAAAAGTTCATTTTCAGTTGGAACAGTAACATTAGATGACTTCGAGGAATGGACTGATAGTGATGTTGCTGATTTAACTGATTCGATAATGGAAAAGATAAACCCCGAACTCAACGAAAACCAGCAGGTTGTGTTGGAGTGGCTCCAAATATATGCCGATAAGGATAGTGGAGATAAACCGTTTCAGACGATTTTCTTTTTGTGGGATTGCATTAAATCCAATAATTTAGGAAATGATGAGTTAACAGCGTTAAGAAAACTGACTAGAGCAGAACAATTCCAAGTCCTCGCATCATTTGCGGAATGGGCTTTGGAACAGGAGGAAGAGTGATGATAGGTTATTTTGGAGGTTTCTTAATCTATTTGATCAGCAAATTATTGTTAGTCGATGCTAACTTTTCAATGTTTCTTGGATTGATGGCAGCTCTATGGATCAATACGAATGAAATCAAACATGAATTGAAAAAGCAAAGGTGGAAAAAGTGATGGTGCCAAAATTTAGAGCATGGGATAAATACCACGAGATGATAGTTAGTATCATATCCTTTGATTTTGAAAGAAAAATTGCCTATGTAGGACGGGAAGATGGTGATCGATGGGAGATTCATTTTGATAACCTAAATTTCATTCAGTCAACAGGCCTGAAAGGTTATATGAACGATAAATATGAGGATGACCAGGAAAAGGATGTTTATAAAGGCGACATCATTGATATCTTTTGGGAAGAGTGGCCGATGGGGTATTACCAAGAAAACCATATGATAGGTGTAGTTGATAAAGACGAAACGGGAATGGCATGGATAATCAAAAATGCTAAGTATGAATTCGACACTCCCAAACCTATACCTAGTGAAATTGACGGGATTTCTGTTTCCATGAGTTTACCTGATGATGAAGACCTAGAAGAAATATTTTTGCACAATTTCAATTTAACGTCTGATGACGTAACTATTTTAGGCAACATCTACGAGAATCCAGAGTTGTTGGAGGTGGAAGGATGAAAAAGAAAATTCTTGAGTTTTTAGCCGCAGCGTATCCAATATTTTTATTGGTAATGGCGACCATATGTTTGTTTAGAGAAAGCTGGGAGAGATCACTTTTATTCATATTGTTATATGCAGTTTGTCTAATCGGCGATCGGTTGCGAGATATCAATAAAAGCATTAGCGTTTTATGGTGCAGAACCTACCTTAGAAACAAAAAAGATGGCATCGAATAGATCCGGCAACGTCGCCAATTAAGGAGGTTTCAAATGATACCTAGAAGGATTCGATCACAAATAGCGTTACAAAAAGATAAGATTGCTTTGCTCGAAGAAGAACTGAAAACAAAACAAAATCCAACTGCTCGAGCGTCCATAGAAAAATACATTGATAATGAGAGAAATACTCTAAACAGACTTTATGTTGAAGCTAAAATAAACGGCATCAATTTAACTGATTCTGAAAGATAAAAAGGCCGCAGCTCCTTAAGAGGCGACCAATAGACTAGAAATTCGTTTGTAGGAAGCGAGTGAAACCTAGCCTGCTTGGATTATAGCATAAAAAAAGGACTGCTACCCGATATAGCAGTCCTGAGCTAGTTGAAATATGCTTGCGCCCATTGAAGGAAAAGCCCAGCTCACAACGATTATATCACAAAAAAACACCAAGCTTTCGCTCAGCGCTAAATGTTATCTAGTCAATAACATTATAGCACAAGGAGCGGATGGCATGATAGCGCTATTGAGAGAAGTCGATTTTTATCAAACTAAATGTAATGCAAGAAAAATATTGAAAAATTATCGTAAGTGGGTACGTATAGCGGGAAAGTCAATGATAGATATTAAGTCACCAGTCATGTCAGACATGCCAAAAGGCGATAGATGGGGGAACAAGGCGGAAGACGGAATGATCCAATTTATGGAAGCTGAAGCTGAAAGAGATGCTATTTTAGCAGCTTTGATGTCTTTGGGAATAACAAGTCGTCAAGTTCTCTATTACCGCTACTGTGCACCTGATGGTTATTCTAATTATAAAATCGGCCGTGAAATTGGCTACTCTGAGCGCAGCGTTGAAAGACTAATGTCAGAAGCTCTAATTGAATTTGCTGAAGCTTATAAAAAAGGCAGATTGATCGCATATCGTTGAACAATTATTTTGGCGGTTTTTTGCGGGATATTTGGCGGGTTAATCACGTTTTTCTGCTATATACTATTATTATCAAATTAGTATATTTACAGCTAGTCAGACGAACATCATAAACAGGATAACTGCTAAAAAGTGGAGTAAATGAACAACCATCTGAACTAGCCGTTGATATAAAGAGTTATCTTAAATTTTTGTAGGCTACTCACATTACCTACAAAAAAGAAGGAGGTGAACAGCTTCTTTCTCAGCTTATCTTAACGATGGCGGCACACCCAAAAAATTCAATGACAAGGAAGTGAGTAGCTCCTCTTCCTTTAAAGTTCATGTGCCGCCTAATACATAGTTATTAGTGATTCGATGATTGATTCCTGTTAAAATGACAATGAGGTGATTTTATGGGATTACAAGAAAAATGGGATAATATGTTAGGACTTGTTACTGGCACTAATGATCCGGTTACTCTTAAGGCGGTAATTGAAGTTCAAAAAGAAATGTCACAGTTATTACAGGAAAATCAGGAACTGAGGCAAGAAATACATGATTTAAAAAATGTTCAAATTTTGAGAAGTGAAGTAAAAAAAATCGGAAATACATATTACAAAGGCGAAGAGGGTCCATTTTGTACAAATTGTTTTGATACAAAAGGTATACTCGTACACTTAATTCTTGATCCAGAGGTGAGAGTAAAAGTTGTAGTTGGAAGGTGTCCAAACTGCAAGACTGATAAAATTGAAACAAATGTTTTAAATGAAAACTGGAAAAAAGAAATAGAAGATCATCAACGCTATTTGAGTGAATTCAGAAAAATATTCCATTGACCTCGGATTGAGGTCTTTTTATTTTGTCGAAATTGGAGGGAAAGAGATGCCTGTTTTAGAAAATGCAAGACATGAAAAATTTGTCCAATGCCTAATCACAGGCATGACACAACGAAAAGCTTACCGAGAGGCGTTCGCTTCTGCTAATAGGTGGAAAGACACTACAGTAGACAACAAAGCGAGTGCTTTGTTCAGAGAAAATGAGGTTCTGGCTAGGTATAAGGAACTCCAAGAAGAAGCTCAAGATGAGGCTATTATGACCCGAAAGGAACGTATGGTGAAGCTTTCTGAGATTGCTAATGATGATGAATATCCTGGAGATCAGATTCGAGCAATTGATACATTGAACAAAATGGATGGTATATACACTAAGAAATTAGAGTTATCCGGTGAAGTAAAAGCAAAAAATCCATATGCTGAACTAAGCACTGACGAATTGAGGCGATTAGCCTATGAACAAGATGGTTGATCTTGAGACAATTAGAAAAGAATCACTAAAGGAGTTAGCGAGGAGAAATTTCGCTGACTTCTTTTTCTATACCCATGGGTGCACATTTAAGCCATTACGACACCAGTTATATATCTCACCTTATTTGGATCGTATAGCAAATAGAGAACGGTTGTTTATCATCGTAGAGTTACCACCACAACATGGTAAATCAACTTTTATTACAGAGACTTTCCCAGCTTATTTTTTATGCAAGAATCCGGATAAACTGGCGATGGTTGTTTCGTATTCAGAGGAACTCTACAAAAAGTTCGGACGAAAAAACCGAGAAAAATTTCGTTTATACAGTGATGAACTATTCGATTTGAAACTAAGTTCTGAGACAGCGAGTGTTTCTGAATGGGGTATTGATAATCATTTAGGTCAGCTATACAGCACTTCTATCTTAGGTGGTGCAACTGGCCGAGGCTCCGATCTTTTGATAATTGATGATCCTGTAAAAAACAGGGCTGAGGCAGAAAGTAAGACAATGCGAGATAAAATTTATTCTGAATGGCGGGATACGTTTTATTCTCGCTTATCAGCAAATGGTTCTGTAATTATTATTATGACTCGTTGGCATGAAGATGATTTAGCGGGTCGTTTATTAAAAGAAAAAACATTACCTTGGATCGAAATCAAAATACCAGCGATTGCGGAGGAAAAGGACTTGCTTGGTCGTGAAGTTGGTGAAGCTTTAGCTCCTGAAATAGGAAAAGATGAAGAGTGGGCGGTGCAAACAAAAGCGGTAACTGGATCTCGTGGGTGGGCTTCTCTTTACCAACAGCGCCCAACACCAGCTGGCGGCGATATCTTCAAACGGTCGTGGGCGAAGTATTATGTACCATCCATTGAAATGAAAGTACGATTAGGACTAGGCGATGATGTAAAAGTCATGCCTAGTTCTTTTTCTCAGCAAGCCCAATCGTGGGATTGTACTTTTAAAGACAAGAACACTTCTGACTTTGTTGCCGGACACGTATGGGCACGTGATGAAGCAGATTACTATTTGTTGGATCGACATCATGAACGAATGGGTATTGTTGAAACTATGAGAGCTATTCAGTCTATGGCAAATCGTTGGCCTGACGCAAAAGCAAAATATGTTGAGGATAAAGCAAATGGTTCTGCCGTCATTGAAATGCTACAGAAAAAGATACCTGGAATGGTTGCAGTGAATCCGCAAGGTGGGAAAGAAGTCAGAGCTCAGGCTGTGGCCCCATTTTGGGAATCGGGAAATGTCTACGTACCACATCCGCTTTGGAAATCATGGGCGGATGAAGTTCTAGATGAGTTAGAAGCTTTTCCGAACGGAGCACACGATGATGATGTTGACGCAATGTCTCAAGCGTTAGTGAAGATGGATAACAAACAAACAAGAAAACGGAGAACAAATAGAAAAACAGCATTTTAGGAGGTGGAGTATGACATCGAGAATTATTAGCGGCGGTAAAAGTGGGAATATTCCAATTAAAAAACAAGATATCAAGATTCAGAAAAAGAGAAGTCTGACATATAAAATGTCTGGTGGCAGAGAACAAATTAGAGACTTAACTTTGCTAAACCCTCCATATGATCTGTCAGTATTGCGTTCAATCACGGATCTATCAGATATCCTCAATCAGTCAATTGAGGCTTACAAAACGAACGTTGTTGGTTTTGGAATGGGGATTCGTTACAAAGTAGAAGATTTAGAAGAAACCCCAGAAATGAAAGCTGAATGGAATCAACTTGAACTGTTGGTGAAAGAACTTTGCTACGAACGACCTGCAAAAGAAGTAATTGAAGAGGTCATTAGTCACGTGGAAGTGTGTGGGAATGGATTTTTAGAGGTAATTCGAAATGGCAAAGGCGAGGTCGTGGGCATTGATTCGATTAAGCCGGAGTATATGTCCGTTACAAAACTGAATAGAGTGGTAAACGAAAACGGACAGGATATCAAGGTCCGTTATTTTTGTTTTCGAGATCCGTTAATGGATTCTGGAGTCGAGAGTGGCACTTGGTACAAGACGTTTGGTGATCCTACACCGCTAAATATAAATGGATCGGTCGGAAAAGAAGGCAGCGGAACAGCAACCGAGGTAATCCACCTTAAAAAGGGCGACTTCCAAGACCCATACGGTATTCCACGGTGGATTGGAGCGCTAATCAAGGTTATTGGAAATCGAAAAGCGGATGAATTGAATTACCGATATTTTACGCAAGGCAGACACATTCCGCTAGCAATCACATTAGAGAATGCCCAATTAACCGCTGAATCAGAAGCGACACTTCAATCCTATGCGAATGCAATTGGTGGTGAGGAAAATCAACACAAGTTTCTTTTACTAGAAGCTGAGAAAGTAACACCTGCTGATGCGATGCTTGGTGAAGATGATAAATATAAGCCAGCCATCCGAATTGAGAAGTTAGCTGATATTTTACAGAAGGATGCGTTGTTTCTCGAATATGATGAAAACGTGATTCAAGCTATACTTTCAGCCTTCAGACTGCCTCCAATCTATGTTGGCCTTTCCACTGACTATAATCGTTCGACTGTTGAAACAGCAAAAGAGTTGACGGAGGAACAAGTTTTCCAATCATTACGTGAGACGTATGAATGGCGTATCAACTCACTATTTAGAGAATACGATTTCAAGTATGTCGAAGTATTCTTCAAGACTTCGAATATTGTGAATATGGAAGATATCAAAGCCATTCTTGATCCCGCTATCAAAGCGAAAGCAGTAGCTCCAAATGATCTGCGTGATATTGTCGGGAAAGTGCTCAATAAACCTTTAGGACCTTTTGATGGCGATGAGTACAACAAACCCATACTTACTAATAGTCAAGGGAATGCCGTTGGTTCACTCACTGGTGAAATTGATCTCGAAAAAGCTTATGGTAAGTCTGAAACAAGTGAGCTAGCAGCAACTTTACGCAGGTTGATTAAAGAGGTGAGGTCCTAAGATGGATGATTCTCAAATGATAGAGTTGGCTTTTCTGATCAAAGAAGAAGAGGACAAGGAACTTAAGAAGCTACTGGAAAATGCTGAGTATCAGTTTATTGATTTGCTAATGGAGTACATTTTGTTGGTAGAAACAAAGATCGAAGAAGCCTTTCAGATAGATTACGAAGAACTGCAAGAGATAGTTGATAAGCTGATCCAGAAATTTAAGAAGAAGCCGCCAACCGAAAAACAGCTAAAGCGAACAATGAAGAAGCGTTCTTTTGATTCGACGATGAAAAATGACATCGTTCCTGAATTAGAAGCGGCTTTTTTTGCGTTACTAGAAGCATTTAAAAAGAACTACAACAGTGATTTACCTTTTGATGAAAATTCAGAGGCATACAAAGAGCTGAAAGATTGGCTAATGAAATTGCCGATTGAACTCCGACAGACAACAGATGATTCAGTTAGTCGTGAACTGGATAAATACTACGAAAAAGACGACGAGGAAAAAAAGAAAGGTATTTCTTTAGTGGAACTATCAGTTTTCGGATATGTCCGCGCTCGCTCGATCGCCATTCTTGAAATAACTCGGATGTATGGCGGATCTCAATATGAAGCAATGATGTTAAATCGTCATGTGATTGGAAGTACGTGGCGGCACGCTGATGGTGTTAAGGAACCACGACCGGCGCATGTGTCCGCTGATGGAATGACGGTTGCCAAAGGTGAGTTTTTCTATATCAACGGCACGTTCATTCGATATCCGCGTGATCCATTAGCACCAGTTGAGGAAACCATCTATTGTCACTGTTGGCTTGATCCGATTTTCGATCGTTCAAAAAATGAAATTGAATATGAGATTGAAAAACCGCCAGTAGATTAAAGGAGTGAAAGATATGGAAAACCAAGAAAACCGTTGTAACTTTCGACCGATGACGTTAACTAGCTTGTTATTAATGTTCCATAAAACTCATTTGAATTTACTTGATTATGAAAGAAAGCCTCCTGATGAATCGAATAAAGAAGACAATCGGCAGTCTTTGCCAGAAAGGACAGGTGATCCGGCTTGAAGCCATATCTAATGAATCAAGAACATCGAAAGGTGGTGATAAAATGCGAAAACTAGAAAACGTTAAAGTAACACATGTGTCTTACGTCGACAAAGCGGCGAATAAGAAATCATTTTTCCTGACAAAAGCGGAAGGCAAACCGACATTTGAAACGGCTGTTAAGCTCGTGGCGAAAGCTGACGACCCGCAAAAGCTTGTGTATGGTGTTGTTTATGAACCTGAAACAGAAGATGCTCACGGCGACTACATGGATGCTGAGACAATTGAAAAAGCGGCACATAGCTTTATGGAAGACTACCAGCAAATTGATAAGCAGCATGATTTTACCACTAGTGCTGGAAAAGTTGTGGAAAGCTATGTTGCGCCTGTCGATATGACAATTGAAGACACAACGATCAGCAAGGGAACATGGGTCCTCGTAACAAAAGCGACAGACGAAATGTGGGAAGATATTCAAAAAGGCGAGTTCACTGGATACTCACTTGCTGGCACTGCAGAGGTTGAAGAAGTCAAAAAACAGACGACAAACAATTTCAATCGAAGGAAGACTTTCCGAGATGTGAACGCGGCTATCGAAGCTTTCCAATCTGCTGCATGGTCCATTTTAGATAACTATTCAGCGAACGATGCTGAGAAACTATCAGAAATCCAAGACGAAGTTAATGAATTGTCTGTTTTACTAGGAACCATACAAACAACTAAATCAGTAACAAAGCAGGGCGTGGTCGATGGGATCAAGTCCTTTTTTAATCCAAAAAAATCGAAGGGGGAACACGAAATGACAAAAGAAGAATTACAAAAAGCTTTGGGTGAAGCACTCACGCCTGTTACCCAACGTCTTGAAAAATTAGAAGCTGCGACCGAAGGTGATGGTGAGCTTTCTAATGAAGAAAAGAAGAAAAAGGAAGCAGAAGATGCGGCCACTAAAAAGAAAAATGTAAAGAAATCGGAGTTCACTGTTGAAGATATCACTAAAGCAGTTCAAGAAGCAGTAGCGCCGTTGAATGAGAAAATCGAAACGCTGGAAAAGGCTCGTTTCAGTAACAATCAAGAACAAAATTATACAGAACAGATTGAGAAAGAAGAGGATGTCTTCGGAAGCCTATTCTCAGTAAAAGGAGGAAATGAGTAATGGCAAGTAACCAGTCAATTATTGAAAAAGCAACAATGACATTAAGTGATTTAGCAGCGGGTGGATTAATGAATCCGATGCAGTTTAAAAAGTTTTATCAAATGATGATTGATCAGCCAACGATCGTTAATGAAGCGCGGACAGTTCCAATGACGTCCGATTCAATGAAAATTGAAAAAATAGGGTTCGGTCAACGTATTTTACACCCTGGGGAAGAAGCAACTCCTTTAGATGCTAATAAGCGGTCAAAACCAACAACAGGGAAAATCGAATTAAATGCAAAAGAAGTAATCGCTGAAGTAAACATCTCTTACGATACGTTAGAAAACAATATCGAAGGGAACAATTTGCATAATACAATTATCAGTATGATTGCTGAACGTGCGTCGTTAGACGTTGAAGAATTGATTGTTAACGGTGATAAAAGTTCATCTGATCCGTATTTGGCTTTGTTGGACGGTTTGAGAAAGCAAGTAACTTCTCACATTGTTGATCACGATGGGGGAGACTTTAAACGGCCACTATTGAAAAAGCTGTACGGCTCGGTACCTGCTAAATATTTACGGAATCCTGCTGATTTTCGTTACTACATGAGCCATGTTAATGAATTAAACTGGCGTGATGAAATTGCCAATCGTAACACTGGTTTGGGTGACACGACTTTAACTGGAACAAATCGACCTGCTGCATACGGAGTGCCTACTCAAGGGATTGCGATGTTGCAACCTTATGACGCTACAGTAAGCGGAGGAACTGAAAAAGTATCGGACTTATTGCTAACTCACCCTAAAAATATCGTTTTAGGTGTCTCTCGTAATGTTCGATTGGAATTCGATAAAGATATCCGTTCGCGGACGTTCATTATTGTATTAACGATGAAACTAGATACTAAATTTGAAGAAGAAGACGCAGTGGCAAAAGCTATCAATGTAAAACACGAAATTATCTAGGAGGTCGTTTTTTATGCTTTATACAGTGAAAAGTGCCGTTGAAGGAAAAGATTATTTCTTCCGTGAAAAACAAATCACATCTTCATCACTAACTGAGATAACAGAAACTGAAAAGAAGTATTTGGAAACTGTGGATGCATTCAAATTCATATTTGAGCCAGTCGAACAGAAAGAGGCTTTTGATGATGATAACGGAGAACAATCAATTGACGAGGAAGATATATCAGAAAAACCAGCAGAAGAAGATCCCAGTGAAGAGTTTCCAAAAATGATTAGTCGTGGGAACTATCAATTGTCTAATGGTGAAAGTTTTGCCGGAAACAAAAATGATGCTATCAAAGCTGAAAAAGCATTAGAAAAGTAGGTGAACAATATGGCTCAAACGTATGTTGATGAAGCCTATTACACAGACAAATTCGAGGGAACTCCTGTTAGCGATGACAAGTTCTCTCGATTTTCTAAACGTGCAACAGAAATAGTAGATGCATTGACGGAGTATCAGATTCTCAAAATTGGATTGGATAAGTTTTCTGAGGACGTTCAAGAACTGATCAAGAAAGCATGTTGCGCACAGATCGAGTATTACCAAATTGAAGGCATTGATGTAGATGTAACAGGAACACCCAAAAGCTCGCTAAGTTACTCCATTGGAGACTACAGTCGTTCTGCAAGTGGTGGATCTACTAGCCGACAAGCTGGAAGAGTCGCACCTTCTTGCTTAATGTTTTTGGAAGGAACAGGGCTCCTGCGAAAAAGGAGAGTGAGAATCGGTGTTGTTTGATGATTTATTGATTCACACATGCGACCTGACATTGCCTGGAAAAAAGTATGTTGGTGAGGATAAATGGGGACGCCCTATCTATGAAAAAAATGACCCCGAAACCGTCAAATGCCGATACATGACTAAAAATGTCTATGTAAGAGATTCGTCTGGTGCCGATCGAGTAATAGAAATGAGTTTACATCTAACACCCGATACAGCTGTTGATCCGCAAATGACTGTTGAAAATATCAAGGATGACAAAGGAAACCTGCTCACGACAGCAAAACTTGAAGTAGACTCTATCACACCTCATCATGATGACCGCACGCTTCATCATTACAAAGTTTTCTTAAAGGGCGCTGAGTAGCATGAAGAAGAAAATGCAGTACAAGTCGAAATTTGCAGCAGTATCGATTTCACTTGATTCCGAGACACTCGGCGGTTCAGGATCGATGAAAGAGGCTAGAAAAGCTTTAGTATCTGAAATGGCGAAAGAGTGGGCGAAGAGTGCGAAAGAAGTAACGTCTGCTGACAATCACATTGATACTGCAGCGTACATTAACTCGCTCGGATTCATTACTCATTATTTGGGTCCAAGCGGTTCCGCTGTTGGTCCGATCATTAATGAATGGGAAGAAACAGGAACTAAAACGACTCTCAAGACTGGTTCAGGTGTGCCATATGCGATTTATCTCGAAGGTCGTTACAACATTTACGCAAGAGGGCTTGAAAACGGCATGGATCGGATGATCAGTTCTGGTATGGCTGCGATGAAGAAAGTTTTACGAACATAGAAAGGAGTAGCTCGATGGATTTTGTTGATGCTTCAAGCAGTATTCGGGAATTCCTGAAGGCTGCTTTTTTTGATGGCTTCGAATCATTCAGAATATGGAAAATTGAAGCCACAGCACCACTTCCCTGTCTTCTAATTAAGACAATAGGGAAAAATACCATCCAACTGTTAGTTCGCTCAGAAAGCGATATAGAGGCATTGGAGAAATGCACAGATGTTGGAAATTATTTAAAACGGAACTTTTCTGATATAGAGGGTGTCAATGTCTTTGATGTTGATTTTCAGATGTCACCAGTTCCAAATGTCGATGATGTGTCTAAAAAAGATGAAGCTTGGTGCTACATGTATATTAACTATTTCGAAAATTAAGGAGGAACTATTTTGGCAGAGAAAGCTCAAGATAAGAAAAAAGAAACAAAGCAAGAAGCAGTTGCAAATAAAGAATCGAAAGTCAGAGTAATGGCTAAATCGAATTCTGGTGCTGGAACGACGTTAAGCGTCAATATCGAAGGTGTTCCGAAAGTTATCATTCATGGGGAAATCCTTGAATTGACTGAGAAGCAACTTCAAAAATTGAAAATTTCTAGCTCGTCATGGAGTTATGAAGAAACAGAAAAGAAGGAGGGAACTAAATAATGGCAAAAGACCAATTTTTCCATTTTAATAAAAAGAACATCCAAGGGGGCGCTGGACGTCTAATCATTGGTGAAGATACGACTTTTCGTCCAACAAAAATTTCAGATGTAATGGATATGAAAACTTTTGAGCTCAAGGAAGGTTTCCGTGATCTTGGTGGAACAACGGAAGGTATCAGCCGTTCTCGTGGCAACGAAACAGAAGAAGTAACGATTGACCAATCAGTTACTCCTATTGATACAACAATTAGCGGATGGACCAACACTATTGGTACCACATTAATGGAAAATTCAATTGACAATCGTTCGTTAGCTATGGCTGGTGGCGATATTACCGAGACAGCAGCCGACCTCGGTGATCCTGCGACCCTAGCTGCGGCCATTAATAAAGGTAACCGAAAAATCAAAGTAGCCTCTGGTAAAGGCGTTGATTTCGAAACCGTCCGTTTTGCTAAAATTGGTGAGGAAACAATTGAAATTTCTTCTGTTCAAGCCGATGACGATCTTATTACATTGAAAAAAGGTGTTTCAAAAGCATATTCCACAACTGATACTTTGACACCAGTAAAAGAACTCGGAACTAAGACGATTAGTTATGGAGCACCAACGTCAATTGCTTCATATAGCTTAACTCTGATTGTAAAACGTGAAGACGGGACATTCTTAATGGTCCACTATTATGAAGTGAAGATTAGCGATAATGTCGAAACAAATCACGGAAAAGAAAAGGCAACACTTCCAGTTTCGTTTACTTCATTCGCTCAGGACGACCTGCCCGAAGATGAAAATGTCTTCATTGAAATCGAACAAGTATTGTAATCGCATGGCCTTGCTTATCAGCAGGGTCTTTTATTTTGTCTAAAAAGGAGAATAACATGACTGAAAATACAACAGTAGAACAAATCAATAGTGTAGTAACTGAAATGAAAATGGTGGAGTTAAGCGATGGAAGTAAGATTCCTGTACCGCGCTTAACGAATAAGAAAGTAGTGTCGTTAGTTAAATTCGTTGCCGGTGACGGTTTGATAATTTACAACGACTATTTAAAATGGCGAGAAGCAAACACGGAAAAACGCCCTGCACTTGATGAAGTTGGCGAACAGAAAAAAGATGAAAATGGAAATTTAGAATGGGAATTCAAATTCCCAACGATCGATCAAATTGTTGAATTTGCGTTAGAGGTGTTACCTGATGAAAAAATTACAAAACTTTTAGCAATCGTTTTGGATAAGACGATTGAAGAAGCAGAAGAAATGGACTTCTTTGATACATCGTTGATTATTGGGGCATTTTTAGAAGGAACTCCGATCGAAAAATTAACGGCGCTGATAAAAAAGATTCAAACGAAATTTCGTCCGATGAGCAAGGAGAATCAACAAGCGGCTCAAACAAAACCAGCGGCCAATCAGCAGTCGGCATCAGTAGTGCAATTGAATCCTTCGCCTCAAGCATAATTGAACAGATTCAATTCGTCTCATATTTTTATTCATTGTCAGAAGAGTATGTATTGGATCAGTCGTTTAGTTGGCTGAGACGAAAATATGAATGGGGAAATAAAAAGGAATATGAATCAAGACGTGCTCGACAATATGAGATTCAAGTAGCAATCGTTGATTCAGTTGGAATGTTCTTAAGCAAACTGACTGGGCAACAGGATTATGATTCTAATTTGATGAAGCCGTACGAAGAAGCTATCAAGAGCGCAAAAGAAAATATCACTCAAAATGCAAATGAGGAAGGTATTGACACCACTCAATGGTGGAAGAAATAAAAATACATATAGAAGGGAGTTGAGCAAATGGCAGAAGGTACAAAAGTTGGCGGTGCTTATATAGAAATCACAGCAGACTCTGCACCAGCTGAGAAGGCGGTAGCCACTTTTTTCAACTGGTTCACAAGAACTGGCGAGGCCGCTACTGATTTGGCAAGTAAAATCAGTAATACGGTTGAGACTGCAAAAGATTTAGGCGAAAAAGGAAGCCAATCAGCGAAGACAGTTTCAACTGGTTTTCAATCGATGACGCAGAAAATGAAAAGCGCAAATGCTAGTTTATCTGCTGATTCGAAAAAGAATTTCGATCAGATGAAAAGCGATGCAAAATTATCCTATTCAGAAATGACTAAAGATAGCAAAGCGATGAATAAAGCATTAGTTATTTCAATGAAAAGCAGCGTATCCAATTTGAAGTCAAGTTTTACCGATCTGAAGAATAGCTTTAAGACAATTGGAAATTCATTGCTGGATTTGATTAAAAAGCCTGTCGATAAAGTCATAGAATTACCAGGAACCATTCAACGTGCCATGAAATCCGTAACTGGTTTTGTTAGTTCAGGTTTCGCTCAAGCAAAAAATCAAGCAATTTCTCAGATACAGTCAATTCCAACAAAGGCAACTCAAGTCTTAAATCAAACTAAGGATGTCTTTGTTACTGGTTTTAACTCAATAGTTAATACGACTGCAAGTGCTGTATCTAAAATCGGCAACGGATTGTCTCAGCTTCCTTCAAAAGCGTCACAGGTAGCCTCAAACATAAGAACAGGGTTTGTGAATGGAATAAAGAGCATTCCGAGTGTCGCTTCTAACATTTGGCAATCAGTAAAAAGTGGTATCAAGTCAATATCAACGAGTGCGTCAGATGCATCAAGATCAGTAAAGAATAATCTTACTAGTGGATTTAAATCTGTTTTTGATAAAGCAAAATCAATATTTCCTAATATCAGAAATCAAATTAAATCTGGAGTAAACGATCCAGCTATAAATTCTAAGAGATCAATTGAAGATTTAGCAACTTCCATTGCTTCAATCGCGATTGTTTCAAAAGCATTTGGAGTATTAAGTGACTCGATTGGTAGAGCCATAGATCGTATCGACACAATTGATACAGCTACGAAATCACTTACTGTTTTAACAGGAAGTGCAGGAATCGCTAAACAAGTCATGGATGATCTGGCAGCCGCTATTGAAGGCACACCTATTGCTTTGAATGATGTTGCAATGGGTGCTAAGAAAATGGTTGCTGCTGGGATGGAAGGCACGAAAGTCAAAGGTGTGTTCCAAGCAATCGCTGATGCTGCTTATGGTGTTGGTAATGGTGCTGAATCAATTGATCAAATCACGAGTGCAATTGCCGGAATGCAATCTGCAGGTGTTGTTTATGCTGATGATATCAATAGATTAGTAGATGCCGGGATTCCGGCTTGGCAAATTCTAGCTAATGCTAGCAAAAAATCCGTTACGGATATGAAAGAAGCTGTCTCTGATGGTACTCTTTCAGCAGGTGATGCAATTGAAGACCTTCGAAGAGGTATTGAAGAAGGTACAGAGGGCGTCGCGGGATCAACAGCCAAAATGGCCGGTCTGGCTAAAACCGCTGGGGATACTTTGTCTGGATCGATGGCGAACTTTAAGACGGCCATCACTACTACGATTGTTAAAGGTTTAGAACCATTTAAAAAAGTTGCTGTTGATGCGCTAGGTTCAGCGACTGCTTCAATTAAAGCTTTTCGAGATAACACAATAGGAGCGGAAAAGGTCCAAGGGGTTTTAAATTCAATAGCAAAATCTCTTGAAGGAATTAGCAAATCTGCGAATCCACTAATATCAATTGTAAAAGGTCTCGTTACAGCATTATTATCCTTTGGATCGCTTATTCTGGTAATCAATCTATTCAGTAAATTAAAATCCATATTCTTGGGATTCATTACAGCATTACAAATTAGTCCGTTTGCGATTGTTGCGGCCGCAGTAATAGGTTTAGCAGTTGCAATAACTGACCTTTACAAACGCTCAGAGAAGTTCAGACAATTAGTTGCCCCATTAATTAACTTCGTTAAGAAGCTTGGAGAAACATTTGTCACTGCAGGAAATGCGATTCATGGAGCATTGCAGCTAATTTTTGTTGGTGGCGATTGCAAGAAGACCGAAGCGCTTCGAGAAAATCTCAATCAGCTCTTACCGCAACAAACTGTTAACGTCATTATCGATCGATTAACAACGTTGCATAAAGCATTTGGAGAGTTTAGGGAAAAGGCTAGTGAGAAGTTTGGGCTTGCAGCCCAAGCAATCAAAGGTAGCTTTGACTTAATCTTCGTTGGTGGAGATAGAGGAAAAACTGAGGAGCTGAAACAAACACTCAACAATCTGTTTCCTCAAGAAACCTCCAATAAAATTCTTGAACGTTTGACAATTCTTCATAAAGTCTTTGACCAATTTAAGAAAGATGCAAGTGAAAGAGTACAAGTAGCGTCAAATATCATCAGATCAAGTCTAGATCAGATTCTTCACGGCGGTGATCGCAAGCAGTATGAAGATTTGAAGCTTGCTTTAGCTGATTTTCTCCCACAGGACACTGTTAATGCGATCATGAACCGAATCACGGTTCTTCACGAGAGCTTTAACAGACTAAAAAATGGAATCCAAATCATTAAAGATGTCTTAAAAGGCGATACGGACTTTCACTCATTTTCCGAAGCTATCAATACTAGTATGTTCAGCGATGCAACGATTCAGCGATTCGAGAAATTCTATGAGATTGTTCAACAAATTCGGCGTGCATTCTTAGGCTTGAAATTCATTATTTCTGGAAATATTACGAGTCTTGAAGGATTAGGGAATCTTTTTGGTGATTCATTTAGTGAAAGCCAATTAAATTTAATCTATCGTCTAGGCCAAGGCATTCGAAATTTCGTTCAAGGTGTAAAACAGCAATTTGCTGAGTTCAAAGTTGCGGTAGACAAAGCTTTTGATGGAAATTTCGAGCCATTACTGAATATTTTTAAATCATTATTACCAAAAATCATAGCTGTATTGGTCGGTGGAATACCTGGTTTGATCATTACCGGAAGCAATCTGATTTCGAAACTGGCTGAAGGTATGGGAACTACGGTACCAGACCTATTGGAAAAAGTTTCAGAAATCGTCCTGGGATTGGTGACTTCATTTACTGAGATATTACCTAAGATGATTGAAATTGGGGTCAATCTACTAACGAATATCCTACAAGGGATACTGCAAACACTTATTCCATTAGCACAAGCTGCAGTAACTGTCGCATTCACCATTTCTAAGACAATCATTGAGACGTTACTCTCCGTGTTGCCTCAATTGATTGAATCCGGAGTTACAATCCTGACTGCGATTATTACCGGAATCATTCAGATGCTACCAAATCTAATCAGTGCGGTTATTTCACTTGTTGAGATGATTCTTTCACTGATTATTACCTATCTACCGAAGATTATTGAAGCTGGTATGACAATTCTAGTTGCTTTAATCAATGGGATTATGATGATGCTGCCGAAATTGATTGAGTTAGCGTTCAATCTGATTATTTCTCTTGTCACGACATTGATTCAGAGTTTGCCGAAGATTATCGAAGCAGGTGTCAAAATTCTTGGTTCATTAATTCAAGGAATTCTAAATGTCTTGCCTAAATTAATAGAATTGGCGATTAAACTAATCATTACGATTGTATCGATACTTATTCAGAATTTACCTAAAATCATTGGTGCAGGCGTTCAAATCCTAATCGCTCTTGGTAAAGGTATTTTGAACACTATCGGTGTCTTGATTAAGATGTTGCCACAAGTTGTTGCTGCGATCTTCAAAGCATTTGGAGATGTAAAGTGGGGCAAGATTGGTAAAGATATTATTGGTGGTATTGGTAAAGGGATTACTGATGCAGCTGGTTCGATCAAGAAAGCTGTAACTGATGTTGCTGGAAATGTTAGTAAATGGTTCAAAGATAAACTGAAAATCAAGTCTCCTTCACGAGTAATGGCGGCAGATGCATCATGGGTACCTGCTGGTATTGCAGTCGGTATTGATAAGGGAAAACCTAGAATTCAAGAAGCTATTAAATCTATGACTGATTTAATGACGAAGGCTGTTCAAGATGCAGAACCTGTCGGACTATCTAGCAATATGATTGTGACTGAGAGCTATGGAATGCCTGATGCAAGTCAGATGCAGGCCTCAGCTCAGCAAGCTTCACAAGCTGGAAATCAGGGTATGTCTGATTCAACGCCGCAGTTGCTACAAACAGCTTTATCAGCTGCTAATGGTATTTTGGGTCAGTTTAGTTCAATTAGCCCGTCAATGATCACGCAAGGTGCGGACTGGTTAACGAACTTCATGAATGGTTGGAATTCAGTTGCTCCAGCTATGCTTGCAACTACTAATAGTTTCATTGTTCAATACACAACATTGATTGCTAGCCAGAATAGTCCGAATTACCAAATGGGACGAACTTGGATGCAGAATAAATTAAATGGATGGAATAGCCTTGTTTCTACATTCATTACGACTGTGAGGAATTTCTGCAATCAAGTCTTGAATCTGTTACGGAGCTTTTACAATGCGATGTATCAGACTGGCCGCACTTGGCTTCAAAATCTTTTGAATGGTTGGAACTCACTTTATCAAACATTCATCAACAGAGTGAATCAGCTCGGAAATGATGCAATCAATAATCTTCGATCGAAGTCGGGCGGCTTTAACAGCGCTGGACGTTTTTTGATGCAATCGTTGATAGACGGCATTAATTCTATGGGCGGTTCTCTAACTTCAACAATGAACAGCGTTGCGAATAAGATGGTTGGTGGTATCGGTAAAGGTGTTAATGGAGTAATTTCTGGTGTCAATTTTGTACTGAAAGAAGTAGAGTCCGACAAGAAATTAGGAGCTTGGACAGTACCACAGTATGCCAGGGGAACAGATGGACATCCGGCCGACGGTCCTGCGATTGTAAATGATCAAAAAGGTTCTAAATATCAGGAAATCATACAAGAACCAGACGGATCTACCTTTATCGCAAAGGGTAGAAATGCTCTTGTTTGGCTGAAGAAGGGTGCTAAGGTACTCAATGCTACGATGACCGAACGGTTGTTAAAAGGTCAGAATAATCTTGGAAGTATGATTCCAAAATATGCTGATGGTGTGGGTGAATTCGATATTGTCGATTTTCTCGATGATGAAAATGCAATACTCAAGTTTCTGAATAACAAAGTGGATTATAAAGGAATCAATGAACCTTGGTTAGACATGACCAAATCAGGTGTAAAACTGATTACAGGCGCAGCTAATAAAATGATTCAAGGCGAGTTGGAAAAGTTCTTCACTCATGGAACATTTGATGGTGCGATGGGAGCAAACAATGTTTATAAGTATTTGGTTGATATTGCTCAAAAGATGATGAGTAAGTTCCCGGGCTTAACAATCACATCTGGTTATCGTGCGGGCGACCCATACTATCATGGAAAACATCAAGCCATTGACTTGGCATATCCAGGTGTAGTCGGTTCTGCAAAATATACCGAGGCTGCTAATTGGGCCTTCGAAAAATTTGCAAAGCAGATTGCTTATGTAATCACGAACGGAAAAGTTAGAGACCGAATGGGTCTCAGTGGAACTGGATCAAGCGGACAGTGGGTTATTTGGCCCGACGGCGACCACTTTGACCACATTCATTTAAATGGTGCTATGGGATCTGGTGATATATTTACTGGTGGTGGAGGCTCAAGTGTTGTTGGTTATAATCCTTCCGCTGGGGTAGAACAATGGAGAAGTTTAGCTATTAAAGCTTTAAAGATGGAAGGACAATACACTCCCGCGAATCTGAATGCGATGTTACGCCAAATTCAAACTGAGTCTGGAGGTAATCCGAATGCAGTTAACAATTGGGATATCAATGCGCAACGTGGTGATCCCTCGAGAGGCTTGCTTCAAACGATCAGTGCAACCTTTAGAGCATATGCAAGACCTGGATACGATAAAAATATGGTTGATCCTTTATCAAATATGTTGGCTTCAATTCGTTATGCAGTTTCAAGATATGGGTCACTATTAGGGGCTTATCGTGGAGTTGGATATGAGAACGGTGGCTGGATTACTCAAGATGGTCTTTATCGAGCTGGAGAGAAAGGAAAGCCCGAAGTCGTTCTACCTGTAACTAAACCGGCACGAACAATTGAATTGATTGGTCAGGCACTTAATTACATGGCGCAGAATGGGTCGGGAATCATCCAGTCGGCAACCATAGGCCTCAGTAACATGGCATCGAACATGACACTAAACCTTGCTGATTTAATTGGAGTTGATACACAAGCAATTCGAAGCAACTTTGCAGGTTCAACAAACATCGACCTTCAAGAAGTCATCCGATTGTTGTCTGTAAACAACCAGTTATTGGTAGAGATACGAGATAAGGAATCTGAAATATACATGGATAAAGAAAAAGTCGGTAAGAAAGTTGCTAAAACAGTGGCAAAAGAAATTGTAAGGAGGAAATATTAATGACTAAATTTCTTCGACAATTTCATTTAATAAATGGAAATGGCGAAACACTAGGTTTGAATAATGAAATTGGACTTCTAGCCCTCAATCCTGAAGGATTAGGAGTCTCTTTTAATAACGAATATGATTCATTGAATGGAAATTTTAGAAACAAGTCCAGCTCAGTAGATATGAATGAGTTTAAAGTTGAAATTATGTATGGTACATATAAGGATCAAAAGACATATACCGTGTTTTCAGATTTTATCTCATTCATAAATCATCCACCATTAGAACTTCATTATGTCACCGATGCCGGACATTTTATTAGAAAGATTAAATTGAAAGAGATTCAGAAAACAGAAATAAATTTTGCTGGACGGATTAAGGAACCAATATCGTTTGATTGTACGACACCCTGGTATTGCTTAAAAAGTGCTCAAAAGGTTTCAAAGACGTTTACTGCGTATGGTGGAAAGGTCCCAACTTACGGTTATCCATTCGTCTACGGTGCTGACCTGACCGGTAGATATAATATTCTTAAGATAAACAATGAGTCAGTATATTTAACAAATGGGGAGGAAATGTTAAGTCCTACTCAGATTGAGATTGAAGGTGCTTGCATCAATCCTTATTGGGAACTTTGGCATAATGGAAGAAGAATAGCTGATGATGGTTACAATTTGACTCTTAATGCTGGTGAAAAACTCATTGTTAGTTGTTTTCAAGATGATATCAGAGTTTCAAGGTTTGGAACGGATGGATTTGAGCAAAGTATTTATCAGTATCAGGATCATAAAAGGACAAATTTCATTCATCTACCAATCGGTCAATCAGAATTAGTTTGTCATGTTGGAGCTGCTGATTTCAAGCTAACTTGGCGTGAAGAAAGGCTGGTGGTCTGATGTTGTATCATCTTTCATTTTTTAAAAGAAACAAAGGGAAATACAGTATACCATTGCTTCTAGATAGTTCAGATTGTGAGATTGAACATGATGCGATTTCAAATGCGCAATCCAATTTTAAAATTGGAAAGCAAGCGATTCCGGCTTCAATAGGCGATTTTATACTGGTTAAGGAATTCATTACTGGGGATTTTGTCTACTTTGGGGTAATTCAGAGTATAGATAATGAAGAATTTGGAGCATGTCAGTTATTTTCGTTGCTGGATTTTGACTTTGTGGCAACACGAATTAGTGGAAAATCTTTTGAGAATCATTTTAAAACACTAATAAATAACAATCTAATACTTGATTCTACGAAAGATATCTCTCATCTCGTAGTACATGTGAGAAGTAACACGGAACATCTTTATCAACCAACAGATCCACCAACGGTAACAAACTTGATGAAGTATTATTTCAATGCGTTCAAAAAATATAATATCGTTTGGCGATTCGTTGAAATAGATTTTGAAGGCAACCTTATTACTGAAATAGTTAGAATTGAGACACACATAAAAATTAAGGATAATATATCTGATTTTTCTGAGTGGGATGTCAGTGTAAGAGCGGCTAATACAGAAAATGAAAACAAATTGGTGATAATAAACAAAAAGACTACAAGTAGTGAAAATCCGATGATTCTCGCTACTTATTTTTTAACTAAGAATAATGAATTGACAACAAACGGCAACCATCGAAGTATCACGAAACCCACAAAAACTAAAATAGTAATATATGACACGGAGCAAGAGGATAAACCGACATATGAGAGCATAGCGAAAAGTGAACTTTCTGGAAACGCCTATGCACACGAAATAAGTTTCAAAATCAAGAAAAGTTCAACTTTCTTTGTTGAGCTAGACATTTTTTTAGGTTTGCTAGTAATTTTAACGATTAACGATCAACAATTTGAGTCAGTCTTAACCTTTTTTAAAATTGAGGAGGATTTTATTGAGGCCAAATTTGGCAATTTACGTTCAAGAGTAACTGATTACATGGAAGACTAGAAAGGGGAGAATTTTAATGGCAATCAGACCATTTACATTTGAGCATATGTTAAATACAGCTGGCTCAGACGCAAAAATTTATCATGCTTTAGGAGGGAAAAATAGCTATGTAGTACCTGGATACGGAAACGAGTTTGCTGCGACTTCTCAAGGATTAAAAATTTTAGTCGACACAGGCTGGTTGATTTGTTTTGGAAGAAACATTCAGAATGATTCGATTGAAGAACTTGCAGTTCCGGCGAATACAACAGGATACATTACTGTCAGTCTAGATATGACTAAAGAAAATATTCCACATGGCAACTGGTGGGATTCTGACTATACCGTTGAACAAAATCAAGTGAAATTAGAAGTGCGATCGGATTTGATTTGGAGTAGTCCTTCAAATGATGATCAACAATTTACGTTTCCTCTTTATTCTTACAAGTCGACAGATACTACTACAACACTGACAAAGTATACTGAATCGTTTAATAATGATCCGTATCGCACTGTAGTTTTATACGATGCGAAAGAGGGCGAAGGAGGATATTGGACTGGTGGGGATATTTGGCAACTAGGAAAACTAGATGATATCGAAGAAATACGTCTTACATTTGGATACCCTCAAAAAGATTCTAATAAAGAGTGGAACATGACTCAATATGTTTCAATTCATAAATCACAAATCTTAGGCAGTTCGGTCAATCATATTCCTTTGATAAGTCGTTATAGCAATAATATAGCCGTGATGACTGGGAAAATTTTTCATTTCAAACCTAATAACGATGGCACTTTATCCATGGTTGGCGATATCTATAATTCGGATAATGTTGAATCGAAAAGGCTCAGAATTAGAAAGGCGGTACTTCTAAAAGGCAGATGGCATGAAGTATAAGGGAAAGGAGGTAACTTTTTGATTGATGTAAAAATTGACCTAAATAAATCTCTTAATTCTTTTTCAAATAGAATTAAGGTACGCCAAGGTGATGTCGGTGAAAAAATGCGAATCACGCTGACCGACAATAAATTTTCTTTGGAAAATCAAAATAATCTGCAAGTAAAATTCGAAGGAAATATCAGAAGTGGCGATTATGTTGAAGGAATAGCAATCCCTTTCAATGATAAAGCAGGGGAATTTGTCTACCAGTTTAAAAGTGAAGATGTCTCCATCCCAGGAGCTTATCAACGTGCTTTTATTCGTGTATATGATGAAAGTGGCAATAGAATTTCTTCTGAAGATATTTTTGTTGAGGTTCTAAAGGATGCTGATATTTCAAATAATCAGTCTAAGATTTATGTTTCAAAATTGGATGAACTATTAGAGGATTTCGATGACGATTTTGGTGAATTTTTGACAGGAAAAGAAGAGGATTATTCAGCTCTTGATGAGAAAAGTAAAGAGCTTAATTCTGAATTATCGGATTTGAAAAAAGGATCTAATGAGATAAAGAATACACAAACAGAAATTATACAGTCTATTGAAGATAACGACTTAGCAACAAAGAATGATTTGGAAACTGCAAAACAAGAAAGTTCTGCTAACGTGATCGATCAAATAGCTGGCGCTGAGTCAGCTATTCTAAAAAAAGAAATATTGGTGAATGGTAATGAAGGAACAGCGAGCCGCTATGCTAATGATTTAGGTACACAAAATTTAATGGGCATACTGAAGAGTTCAAGATTCATCTACGATTTGGATAGCAACCGATTAAAAGCCCCTGGTTTAATTGAAGGAAAGACAATTACAGAAGTTACATTGCCAGCAGGAACTTATGTTGTTTCTTTGAGGCTTTTCGTAAAATCAAGTAAATCTACATCATTTGTTTGTGAAGTTGATGGAACTGATAATTCTAGTTTCGGTTTCTTGAATATTCAAAACTATACAATTAACACGGTATATACGCGCACATTGGAGCTGACGAAAGAGACCCAAATTCGATATAAATCGTGGGGGAATACAGATAACGAGCCTATTGAGTTCGAAATGAAAATTGAAAAAGAAAAATATACTAAGTTTACTCCTGCACCTGAATGGGTAATAGATGGCATAGTTCCGTTTAATGAAGATGACTACAACGCCTTACTTTCAACAAACGAAATTGTAAATGCAGAGACATACGTTCCGGAAAGAGGGGCCGAAATCGTATTTGAATTTCCTGTAATCAAAGCTTTAGAAGTTAATAGGCCTTTTCTCTTCGAAGGCTGCACGACCGATACCGAAAAAATAGAGAAATATATATCAATTATGAGGTCGGTTTTGGTCCCTTCGGCTAGCCGTGGAGGTGGTCTTAGTACTGCAACAGGGAATAGTTCCAACTATTCAAGACTATATGTGAAAAATACTACCAATAATAGCGTGAGATATTGTGGAACTGATGCTATCAATTCTAGTAATAATCTCAGAGAATTTAATACAAAATTGGATACTTCTTCAATGAAGCAAGTTCAAAAGAACGGTTCTTACATTTTTAAAATTACTTCAAAAGAAAATGAGAATATTGGACAAAGTGGAGCAATTTCTGATGGTATCTCTCCAGCTTGGGTCGAGGTAAAAGATATCAGACTAATTGTAGAAGTAGAAGCGTCTGCCAATGAGATTATTAAGTTAGAGATAGCGGCCAATCACGGAGAAAAAATTGCTACTCAAGAAGAAGCCGAAGCTGGAACGGACAACACTAAAACGATGACACCGCTTAGGACTGCGCAGCAGTTAGAGAAGAAAGCTGTTACAATCGCTGGAAATCAGACGATTGGTGGAATCAAGAACTTTAAAGATGGTCTGATGATAAATGACGTATCGTTATCGACGATCACTAGAAAAGTTATTTATGAGGCAGATGGCGTTGGCGGATACTTTAATGCTGCTGATAAATTTACACTTGGAGCTTCAGGGAAAATCGACAAAATAGTGCTTCTGTGGTCCCGTGTTGATGATACAGCGGGAACTTTATTAAATTACAGCTGGAGTCAAACAGTGCTTTCGCCAGACGATTTGGTAGTTGGGAATAGTTATAGAATTCAAATGACTACTGACAATTATAAATTTGTGACTTTTGCGAATGAATCAGGCAACGTTACAATTTCTGGTGCAAACGAAAACAGTGTAGCACCGAACAGAATCTACAGAATCAAACGCATTATTGCGTATTTAAAAAATTAAAAGTGGAGGAAGATAAATGAAAACAATTTACGAAATTTTGTATCCGTTCGGGTGCAAAACAACAGAAGTGGCAGAGGATTTTGAAACAAAGTTTCCATACACGGAAGTAGAACCTGATGCCAATCGAGATCTAATGCTACAGTTCTTCGATGTGAAATTGAACGTATGGCGTCCAGTAGAATACATGGCAAGCACTGAGAAGATTAGTCTGTTAGAGAACTTTTACACGAAAGCTACAGCTGATGTTAAAACCTTAACAAAGCAAAATGAGGTTCTTAACGACCAACTAACAGATACTCAATTAGCTTTAGCCGAAGTATACGAAATGTTGGTACCAGCCGATGCAGCAAAGGAGGTAGTATAGATGGCAAATATTTACGTGAATTTAATCCAGAAAGGCCTGAAGACTATTGAAGAAGTTCCTAGAACAATCAGAAATGAAGTACAAGCAATCCTTGATGCAGAAACTGCGGATTAGGATTGCTTTTTATTTACTCAGAAGGGAGGTGGAAGAAATGGCCGTAGTATATGCGACTTTAATTATTAAAGGCAAGAAGACGATTGAACAAGTACCAGGTCTAATTCGCGAGCAAGTGAAAGAGATTCTAGTAGATATGGATTTGCCAGAATTGGCAGAGTAACAATTTAGCCTCGTTTTTAACGGGGCTAATTATTTAGTTGGAAGGCGGGGGAGTTTTGAAAGATGATACTGCACAAGATGTTATTGAGCGCTTAGTGCGCATTGAAACAAAACTTGATAATTACGAGGCATTGAGAGAGAAGGCGGATGCTGCGAAAGATGTGGCGGATCACGCATATTCTATTGCACTCAACAATGCTGATGACATCAAAGAAATTAAAGCAAACAATAAATGGTCATGGGGTTACATGATCGGTTTAGGTATTACTATATTAGGCTATTTCTTAACGAAATTATAGGGGGGTTTGAAATGATTTTACCGGACAAGTATTACCAAATTATTAAATGGGCGGTTCTCACAGTGTTGCCAGCTGCATCTGTTTTAGTTGGCACACTTGGAAAAGCATACGGTTGGGGTGGCGCGGATATGACTGTGCTAACAATTAATGCTGTAGCTACTTTTTTAGGAGTAGTTACAGGTGTCTCAGCATACAATTCGAAAAAATAGGAGGAATCACATGAAAAAGAAAATTACGTTACTGAGCCTTTTACTGGCTCTTTTTTTATTGCCTATTAATGGCTTTGCTTACACGATCAATAACGAGTTCAATTTAGGGGCGAATGAAGGCAGTCCAATTAGAGCAAATCCAAATTATATTGTGGCGCACGATACTGCAAATCCTAGCGCAACAGGACGTAACGAAGCTACCTTTATGAAGCGCAATTGGATGAATGCCTACACTAGCTATATTGTTGGTGACGGTATTGTCTACCAAGTTGGTGAACCCGGCTATGTGCAATACGGAGGCGGCTCTTATGCCAATGCGAATTCGCCAGTACAAATTGAATTGCAAGCAACGCCCAATCCAGCGCTCTTTAAACAGAACTATAAAGTTTACATTGAATTAATTCGTGACAGTGCGAAACGGTTTAATATTCCTCTTACTGTAGACAGTCCAGTAGGCGGCAAAGGGGTCATCAGTCACCAATACATTTCTACGAATTGGTGGGGCGATCATACGGACCCGTATGGCTATTTAGCAAGTCAGGGTGTCTCCCAAGCGCAATTTGCGCATGATGTGAAGTATGGTTTTGAATCAAACGAGAACAAACCTGCACCGACTCCAAGCAAACCTGTAGATCCAACTACCGCAGGATCAGGATATTCTGTAATGAACGATGGCAAAGGAAACCATGCTCATGTTGATCAATGGGGGAGAATCGGGAACACCTTGAAGGCGCGTGGGTGGCATATCGCTAATTACAAGTATCAATATGTATTTATTATTGATCGGACAACTGGCAAAGAATTGGCACGCCAGAAAGCACCTGGAGTAGCAAGGCCAGATGTGAATGCTGCTTATCGGACGACTGGGAATGTCGGTTATGATGTGAATTTCAATGCTAAGCATTTTAGTGGTAAGTCAGTCATTGTGATGACACGTGCTACAAATGACGCTAAAGGTGATGTAAGTGGAGGTCATCAAGACTTCTACGAAACACGTTGGTATCACGATATTAAATAAAAGAAAGAACTCCCTTTGCAAAATAACAAAGGGAGTTAAAAGGTAATTAATTATGAAACAGATTTTTATTGGTGTGTTAACTAATGTTGAATTTATTAAAACATTTATACTAGGAGCAGTATTGATCGCTATAGGATTATTTTGTTTGTATCTATCAAGAAAATGATCATTTATTAATAAAGCTTGTTAAAGTTTTTTTAACTTTAAGAACGACTTTATCTTCATGACCATTTCTCATATTTGGAGAAAACTCATATGATCCTTTTTTATAATTTATTTTGAAGTTAATTTGAATTATACCAGTCATATCCGTAGTAGGAACTCTTAAAAGTAAGTATTGTTGTGGTTCTAGTTCACTCGTTCTAAACTGGATACTTGATTTTTTAAAATGGGTCAAATCATTACTTAACTCTGAAAACTCAATACTACTCATTAATGAATCCTGCGGACTTATAATAATAGTCTTATGGTTTGGGAATTCGTTTTTCTTGTCAAAATCAATTTCCTCAATAATATCATAATCATTATAGACCGCTGTTTTATCAATTTTATCAACATTTTTTACAGTGATACTTTCATACTCATAGGGTTTAATAAAGTATACAAGACCCTGAAGAATGGTGAATGCTCCGACGAAAGTTAAAATTTGAAACAGCCAGTATAAAATATAGTGGTTATCCTGAAATGATTCCATAGCGTTCTCCTTTAAGAATTATTGATATTTTATGATACCACATTTATCTTTGGAGATTGAATGTCTTTGAAACCCGTTGGTATCACGATATTAAGTGACATTAAAAAAGAGTTTAGACGAGAATGCGCTTGCAAGATATTAACAAAAGAGCTATTATGAATGTGTAAGTTTTGCCAGAACTTACTTCTTTTTCATAACTAAGTTTCATCTTGATCGGCAACCAGTCGTGTGCGGGCTGGTTGTTTCTTTGTGTAGTGTATCACTTTGTCATGAGTGTATCATTTGCAAAGAAATCGGTTTCTAGGTAACATCTACTCTATTGGGAAGTCACTCGCCCATAAAAAAAGGGAACGTCAGATACAGTTACTTGGGGAAGTGGACTGTGGGGAAGATCTGACGTTCTATTTCTTTATTGTAACACGTTTAAAAAATAATAATACTCATTTAAAGTACCCTTAGTTCAATTGGTAGAATACTCCGGTTCATATCGGAAGATGCGGGTTCGAGGCCTGCGGGGTACATAAAAAAACTAAATGTAATCTAGAAAACTGATTTTAAGTTAAATAGTTATAGTAAAGACCTCTAAACTAAGCTGTTTTTTCTATTGCATATGTAACCTTAACATTATATACTAAAGATCCAAGTGAATCTTTTATTTTCTCTAGGGACGCTCAATTATTGAGCGTCCCTTTTTGGTGCGATATCATCATATTGCTTGTCAATGTAACCGTTACATTGTATACTGAATTTATTCTAGAGAATCTTTTATTTCTGTGGGAGCACCTGAGTGATCGGGTGCTTCTTTTTATTAGCTTTACTTACCCCTTGCTAATGTAAGCGCTTTAGCTTACAATACAAGTATCCTAGAAACTTTTCTTTCATTTTATCTGCGTGCACTCGAATAATCGGGTGCTCCTTTTTATTTTAGAGATCATTTTGTTTGCCATTGTAACCGTTTTATATTATGATGAATTTACTAAGTATCCTCATACCTCAACTAAACAGGAGGGGCAGGCACCCTGGCGAAAGGTGCCTGTTTTTTATTGCACTGAAACCTAAAAGTGATAAACTGCTAAGTAGAGAGTAATCCGCTCTCACATTTTCTTTTGCCCACTCTTTACCCTTGCTAAAGAGTGGGTTTTCGTATGCAGCAAACACCCTCTACAGCCTTAGTTGGTTGTGGAGGTTTTATTTTTATATTTTCATCATTTCAAACTCCATCATAATCTTCGTCTTGCCAATCACCGCATATTTCTTCACCACGAACTGTTTTCTACTATTGTACTCGCCAGCCACTACGATTCGCATTCCGTTCTCAACATCTGCCAAAAATGATAGTGAGTGTGAGGCAATAAGACATGATTGATCATCTAATTTGAAATAGACAAGGGGACGCTCAGAAAATTTCAGTATTTTGATGCTACTCACTGAACCACTCATGCTCATCATTTAAACCACTCCCATATTTAAGAATATAAAAATCGAAATTGTGAAAACCGTTAGCTTTATTGCAGTAAAACTCAAAACATTTTTCTCCGACTTCATTGATAGCATTTGGACCGAAATCCCAGAGAACTTTTTCGAGTTCTGAGAACGGAATATATCCTTGTTCATACTGCAAAATTAAGTTCATTTCATTCACTCCAATTATGCAGATTTAATTTTTAAGTTTTCGAATTTATCCATATCACGCTTTAGGTATTCTCTAGCAAAATCTAAATCAAGAACCCATTTATCTATATCGCTTTTTTCAATGATTAAGGGCATGCGATCATGAATGGGGGAGACTGCAGCATTCGGTTCAGTGGTCATAATAATTGATTCTGCAACATTCTCATGAATGCGATAAAAGCCGGCAACGTAAATAACTTCGTTATTGCCAGTGAAGAGAAATTTCTTTTTGTCAGAATCCCATTCGTAGAAGCCGTTCATCGGAAAGACAATGCGACGTTCACGGAAATGCTTGCTAAAGGTTTTCTTTTCCTCAACTGATTCGGCACGGGCATTGATGAAGAGCTGTCCTTTTTTGAAGCCCTCAAATCCCCATTTAGTAATCCCTGGTACAACCTCATTATTTTTATTAGCACCTAGAGTCAAAACGTTGTTAGAAGGGAATACTTCGCCAGTTGCAATTTCCTGCTCTTTATACTTTTCTTGCTTCTTGGCTACGTCAGCGATAATCTGCCAGTATTCATCCAATTCGCCAGTCATTGGATCAAATAAATATCGTCCACACATGCTACTCACTCCTTTTCATTAATCCGTGCTTTTCTAGGTCAATTCCAAGATATCGATAAACTTTGATTCGTGGATTTTCTTCTATATGCCTTAGAGTAAAATAAAAAATATGGTCTTGACCATCTACGCATTTATAACCAGGAATTTTGAAATAGGTCAATTTACGTCTATTCATCAGATATAAAAACTCATCTTGCAAGGCAAACAGAGGAACATCAGTAATTACATAGTTCAAAAAGTCCTTAGTGAATTTTTCAGAATTCTCGGTGTGGTAATCAAATTCTAAATCATCCGTGTTGAGAGTCAAGAAAGCTGACTCCATTTTTCAGTTGTAGAAAGGGCAATATGATTGATCGAATTTATCGAAACAATCTGTATTCCAGTTTCAACATCGGAAAGATAGAGTTTATTTCCGTTGAAACCTTCAACCACACCGGTAACATCCTCAAAAGCAAATCCTTCAGTATTTAATGCATTTAATTGAATGATTACTGAATAGCGATAACGATATGCAGTATCCAAAATACTTGAAATCTCAATCTCACTCATTTTTTCTCTTCTATAATAAATAGTGTTTCTAATAGTGTTGTCTTTTTCCATTTCAGATGTATGTTCGCTTAGATAAAATCCCATCCATTTAGCCATCCCGCGATCATCATAGTTTCTGACAAAGGGATCAGTATGATATGCCATAAATGCTTCGCCCATTTTAACTCATCCTCTCAATTTTTATAACCCATCTAAACCACCAGCGCCGCCATTATGACCACCCACAAGTCCAGCCCGTTTTATGCTGCGACCGTTCTCCAAAGTTGAACTTGCGCGAACGATGCTCACAAAACCATATTTCTCACGAATTTTATCTGTTACTTGATCGATTTTGATTCTTTTTTCTTGATCAGTTGGATCTTCAAAAAGGTTTAACTGATCACCACCGTCATATACTAAATCAGAGTAGGTGACACCAATGTGTCGAATAAACCCGCGACCATCATAAAATTTGTTGAATAAAAATAATAAATGCTCAGCTAACTGCTTTGTATCATTCGTAGCGGGAACTTTCATTTGACGTCCGAATCCACGCTTTCCTTCATCTTTGCTGTAGCCAATAAATAAATGAACGGTTGTCGTTTGTGCTCCTCTACGACGCAATCGAATGGCTACTTGTTCAGCCATTTCTCTTATAAGAAGAGGCATTTCAAAACCGGCATAATCACGCGGTAACACCTGACTGTTCCCAATGTTCTTTCCTTTCGGAACATAGGGTTTTTGTAACTTAGATCGATCAATACCGTTCGCATGATGGAACAACTGAAGTCCTATAATCCCGAATTTCTTATGTAATCGTTCGGGGGATGCATGCGCCAAATCTTTTATAGACTTAATGTTCATAAATTCCAAATTACGTTTCATACGACTTCCGATTCCCCAAAAATCATCTATTTCAGGAATGGACCAGACTTTTGTCGGTACGTCTTCGTAGTTCCACAATGCGCGCATATTGTGATTGTGTTTTGCTTCGTTATCAAGTGCCAATTTTGCGAGCAGGGGATTGCTGTTTGACATACCGACTGTCGAAAAAATACCAGTTGCTCGTAGAATATCTTGCTGGATGCGCTGCGAAACGATATCCAGTTTTTGCGCACGACTTAGGTTTTTATCAGGTACAAAATAGTTAAGAGAGGCAGTCAAATCGACTACGCCTTCGTCGATGCTGTACCACATAATGTCTTCGTCAGCAGCATATTTGCGCACAACATTTTGGATTTTCAGATTTTCTTGAATGTAATATCGCATCCTTGGCGGTGCTACGATCAAGTCTCTGACGCGAGGATTCTCCGCTTCGGTAGGGAGATCCCATTTTCGCGCTACGTTGCGAACCCCTAAGACCTTTTTTGCCATTGGGCTGCTTGCTAGTATTAAGCCCGACGTGTTGTCAGCCGTGCTCATGACGATCAACAAATCACGCAGCGGATGTAATCCGCGAGACACTAACTCGCAGCTTGCATAAAAGACTTCATATCAATGAAAGCATAATCCCGTGAGGGTTCTAACTCGTATTTAAAATTAACGCTATCCATTTTACTCACCTCGATATGTTCAATCATCAGTATTGTTGCTTGAACGCTTCCTTAGTCATTTTGCTTAAACTTAGATGAAAGTTTACAAGACTATCAAATTCGTTATCTGTGATTTTCTCGCTCATATCTTCTGTAAAAGATCCCGAACTATGAATTCCGTGTTTCTCATAAAGAAATCTATACACGTCATGATAAGTTTTTGTTTTCAGAATAGCATCATAACGTTTCTTTGCTTCTTTGTTAGTGATTAATAAATCCAGTGCAAATCCGCTAAAAACTGGAACCACTTTAAAAGTGAAATCTGGATATAGTTCATTTAGTTCTGACTCGAGTAGAGTATATTCATTATCATCTATAGCAAAGAAGTCATCCAAACATATTCTGCTAGTAACACTTTTCTTAGCTGTTTCTAGATGTTGAAGCAAATCCATTTTGTTTATCAATACTTCTACAGATAGTTTTTCCTCCACGATATCACTCCTCAGATGTTTTCGGATATTTTAATTCTGTTTCAAGGATATATCGAACTTTCAATTTTCCGTCCTTGATCACAGTTTCTTTTTCTATACTGACTGGTAAGTCGCTGTTACCTGTTGCTAGAATAGAAATAAAATTTAGATCAATTTGAGTATGTTGTTTATCTGTAATTTTTTTATAGACTCTCGCGTAGTCATCTCCATAATTTGTCCTGATGTAATCTTCCAACATGTTATTCACCTCAAAATCATTATACGAACGCATGTTCGATTTGTAAAGGGGAACGAAAAATTAAGAAATCTGCTATAATACATTCGAGGTGAAAGTGATGGAATCATATGAACAACAAATCAAGGATTTACGTGATGGAAAGATCGATAAGATTGAAGTTAATCGGGAAAACTTTTTTCTTTGGCGCGATGTTTGGATTAAGCAAGAAGACAAAAAATTCTTTAGGGGGATAGCTGGATTAAAAGGTCATATTACATATGTTTATGACACAACAGTAATTTAGGAAAGACACTCAATCGCTGGTGATAGTACTGGTGATAGTGAATGTAAAATTGGTACAATCTAGGAAGGGTACTTATCCAGTGGAAACGTTGATATTAAGCCAATCAATCATCGAGAAAATTAGGGAATAAGGTATAACCAATAAGAAAAATATGTTTGCCCTACTTGGAAAACCAGGATTTGAAGATTTAGCAAAAGAATTGAATGATCGTCTATAAATCAATGTTTCTGGCTAGTTGAAAACTAACTGGTGATAGAAACATGTTTGCATCATTCCTTTTTTGGTGATAGAAAAGGTGATAGTGAACTTGAAAAAGCACTCAATTACGAGTGCTTTTTCTTTTGCTCTTCTAAATATTCCTCAAATTTTTTCACTGATCGTTCCTTCACTTCAGGAGTCACGGAAGCATAAATTTGAGTTGTAGAAATGTCTTTATGTCCAAGAAGGTCTTTTATATCGTCCAGATCAACTCCAGCCTGTCTCATGCGGATCGCATAAGTGTGACGGCCATCGTGTACCTTAATGGGAGTTAAGCCCGCTTTACGCGCTATTCGAACAGAAGCGCCGTTCACTGAGCGATTTCGAACTATTTTGCCTTTTGAGCTGCTAGAGGTATAGATAAACACATAATCAGAATTATTTTTCTGTAAGGGTGTCACTCCGATTAAATCATAAAAATATTTATAAAATTCGAGCAGAGCGAATTTGGTCCTTTGTGTGATTGGTTGATCACGTTCGCCAGCTGGAGTCTTTGTGTCATCAATTATGATCGCATCTTTGTTTTCTTTAACTTCAGCACGATAGAGTCGTTCTCGCTGAACATCAACAAAATTTTTTTCGAAATTAAAATCTGACCATCTTAATGCCATAACTTCTGCTTTTCTTAATCCACAATCATAGATTAGCAAGAAGAACGGATACCAAAATGGTTCTTTTTCTTTCTTAGCAGCCTCGTAAAACAAATCCACTTCGCTTGCGGTATAGTGGGGAGGAATCTTTTCTTTTTTTGGTGGTAAAGGAAATTCTACGAAGTCTGTTGGGTTTTCGCTCACGTATCCAAGTTGTATCGCTTTTTTATAAGCGTTTGAAAGAGTGGCATTTACTAATTTAACAGTATTAAAAGATAAGCCTTTTTTACTTCTGCCTTTTCCATTAAGAGTAAATAGCATATTTATGAATTTTTGATGATCCGCACGAGAGTAGGTAGTTAAACGATGCTTTCCAATATAAGGATTTATATACATCCGAATATTGTCACGATGAACAATTCTAGTACCTTCCTTCACGCTTAGTTTATAATCAGTGATCCACGTCTTTAGAAAGTGTTCAATGGTCAAATGTTTTACATCATCTTTTTTATAATTTCCTTTAGCGATCTCTCCTTCGGTAATCTTAGCGAAAGTATCTGCTTCATCCCAAGATTTGAAACCCTTTTTGTGAATTTTATTTTGACGTTTCGTGCCAGGGTCCACTCCGTTAGAAATAAATACTTCGTAGCGCAGCTCACCATTTTTTAATTTATACGGTTTTATTGAAGCCATCAATCTTCACTCCTGAACATAGAATTTGGAAGAGTATAGAACTTTGGTTTATACCATCCTTTTTCATAAAACTTATCCATTTTTAGTTCTTTCTCTTGCCAGGTATAAACAGGGCGTGAAATCACATTTCCAGCATCAATGTCGTGTTTTAAAGCTAGTTGATTTTTCAATTCTTCTTGGTATTCTTCCTCACTGTAACTAAACTTTGTAAGGATAGGGTATATCTTTACTTCTGGCACTTCTTTCATTAATCTTTCTCTTAACTCATTTGGTGACATAAAATCATTTCCTTTCGAAATATTTAGTATTCAATCCGAAAATTTGCGTAATAAATGGATTTTTTTCACACGTTTCCTTAGAATATCGAATAAAACAGCAATTCATCCGAATGTATGTTCGTTTAATCTTTAAAAAGAAAAGCCCGAAGGCTAATTCTTAAGATTAAAAAATTCGAATAAAAGTACTACGCAAATTTGCGTATTTTAGGTATAATTGTATTGTAAACAAGATTAAGTAGATAATCAGTATCTGTTTGCCTTGCTATGCGTGCTCTCTAGATGATTGTTTCCTGAATAGGAAGCTACATCTATGGTACGCGTTTTTTATTTGTATTTAAGAAAATCGTATTCTCGTATAAGCCTTCTGACTGCTGCTCTTTGAACTGCGTTGTAATTATTGTTTTTAGAATCTATAATTCCTTTATGATTATTTAGAGTTTTTTTAAGAAAAGCCTCTAGTTCATTGATATCAATTTCGCTTTCGCTAAGCGTTTCGAGATGCGACAACTTTTTGGCAAAAGACATGTTTTGTTTAACGATTGATTTGACAGAATGGAATTGCTTTGGACGTTTTTCAATTGATTTTGTTTTAAAATCAGAAAAATCCTGCGGGACCCAATTTAGTTCAGAATACATCTGTTTTATTGCATCCGAAGCTGTTGAAAGATATTTGAATACGGGTAAAACTCCATACATTTTTTTTAATTCAATAATAGTTTTTTGTAATAAGGAATCAGGATTATAGTTAGCATCGTTGAAGACAATATCACGATAAATTTCATCTGATTTAGGTGTGAGATAACCTAATTTCGCAAGTTCTATAACTCCGAAACCTGTAACATACTCTATTTTTTGTTTATCTTCTGCAGTCAAATCAGTATCAGGAAGATTGACAAACAAACGATCTGCTGGATCATTTGTCAGTACTAGATTATACATGTCTTCTTTGACATGTCTTAACAGTTTGATAGGGTATTTAGCTTTATTTTCACTTAAGCACTTATATAACAGGGAATAGTCATTAAGTGATAATTGTTTTATCGTAATTGATCTGCCGTTTTGAAAAGAAATTGTGTACGTTGATGCAGAAAATTTTTTCTCATTTTTGTTCCATACCACATAAAACAATCTATCCTCAATTTCCTTTAATTGCTCAGTCGTCAATGATAATTGTATGTCATTTAAGATACTGCGTATGTCTTCATCACCAATAGAGTACCCAATGAAGAAAATAGGATGTTCAACGAAAATTGTTAACAATTTGGCAGCAATGTACTTGTGTTTTTGTTCGATAGTCTCATAGTCCTTCGTTGTAATAAGGATTGAATCTGGCTTATTTACACTACCATGAATTTTATAAATTTCTCCGAGATCGTATTTTGTATGAAAAAGTAGTTCTTCTTGTGATGAGTAAACCTCATAATCAAATATATCCTCTTGCAAAGTATCGTAATTTGTCGTAATAATACCAGCGATCGAGTTGGGGGAAATGCTTTTAAGTTCTTCAATTTCAGGTTCCATTTCCGGGATGACTTTTCCAAATTTTTTTAAATAATTGGCAATTTCAATTTTTATCGGTGGAACCCCTTGGTTAACTAAGTCCCAATTTGCTTCTCTGCTTTCAGTAAAACGTTCATCATCATACCAAATATCGTCTAAAGCGTCAGATATTTGATCACATAAAAAAGTCATATACTTATTGTATTCTGTTTCAATATTGTGTTCCTTATCTGCTCTACGCCTAACTTTCTGAAATCCAGTTTTATTATTAAACGTAAGGTTAGCGATGTACTCCAGTAAATCAATCCAATTCGGAGTATTGAGATATCTCCTAGAAAAACCAGAACCTAGAAAAAGAAAAGGCATTGAATCTGCTTTAGACAACAAGGGTTTTAAAAAATTATTCATCTATACTCCTCCAATATATTTCAGTATTCCCCAAGCCGGAATCGAACCGGCGACGCCAGGTGGGGAGAGTAGATCTAATTTCTTGGCGCTCTGTATCCAGCTCTTTCAGCTTCGTCAACTGTTTTAAACCAAGCTGCTGGATTAGTTGTTTTGTCGTAATACTTGCTGCCTGGAACATGATAGATTCCATTGTTAGAGCCTTTTATTAAGCCATTCCCATTAGCATCAACGTATTCAGGACCATTTGATTGAGTTGCGGCTGCTTGCTGTTCATTTGCTGCGTTTTGAGCTGCCTCAGCTTGCTTCTTTTGTGCTTCAATTCGCTGTTGTTCTTCAGCAGCTTGTTGAGCTTTGATTTCAGCATTTTTTCTTTCTTCTTCTTTTTGTTGAGCAGCCAGAATCTCGCTTTTAGTTTGGCTTGTTCCATCTGAATAATTCAAAGTTACATCATCTTGTACATTGAAGATATAAACATTAAATTTGATGTCATCAGATTTTATTGATTGAGCCATTAAATGAACGCCACGAGCAAGTAACTCATCACCACGGAATACAGGAGTTACTGAGTATCGTACATAGTTATCTTTACTCTTCTCCAGATAATATTTTATATCCATTTCATAACGAAGCATCTCTGGATTATTTAACTGTGCTGTTCCTGTGATCAGATTCTTCCAATTATCGTTTTCGCCAGAAAGGGTATAGCCAATCAAATGAGATCGATTATAGAGATATCCTTTACCAATTTTCTTATTATGCCAGCCAGTAGGTTTAACATTAGAAATATCTCCACGTTTGGCTGTAGGCATCAATGATTGATTTAGCATAGCTTCGGCAGAAGTAGCACGATTTAGTTGATCGAGGTCACCGTATTTTTCCCAGGCTTTATTGGCCAAAGATAAATCATCTTCCGAAAACGTTGGATTATTATCATTAACTTCAATCGTTTGCGTGCCATTGTATTCCATATTTGCAAGATTACTATTATCTTGCTTTACACGATCATTAAATGAGATAAGTGCTTGTTTTTGCTTATTCTTTTCATCCGAAGTTTTATTTTGTTCTTTCTTTGTTTCGCTAGAGCTTGAAGCAGTTTTACTTTTAATTTTACTTTGCTGTGTACTGCTTATGTTTGTTTCTGCTGATTTTTTTTCAGATGGTTCTAAGAGAGATCCACCAGCAAAAAATACAATAACAGTACCAAGAATAATTAAAAGTTCAGGCTTCTTAGGTGTTTTCTTGAAAAACGCTCTAATTAATCTTACTACACCAAAAATAAATCCAAAAAATCCTACTAACACTAACAAAGTTGCCATATACATCCTCCAAAAAAATCATTTCAACTCCCAATTATGACAGGTAGAAGTAGTCACCAGTTAAACAAAATTACCAGAATACTGGAAATCAATTACTTCTGAATTCCGTATTTCGAAAAGGCGAGTTGCATCTCACCAGAGGTAAGATTTTGTGTGCTTCTTAATGCTTCTTCCTCTGACATACCATTTTGCACTTTCCAAGCTGCAGGTGACATGCCGTACTTATTTACAAAGTCTGTAAGAGATAAGCTGTCGGCGTTTTGCTGAGCAGAATCAGACTGATCAGCGTTATTCTGTTCAGAATTCTGTCTCTCTGCTTCAATTTGATCTTTCTGAGCTTGAGTGATGACATATCCGTTATCATCCATAGCTAAACTATTTTCGCTTAAAGCCATTCCGAATGCTTCCCATTCTTTATTAGACCAGTTCACGCGGTCAGTTGGTGTTGATTTTAGTGTTCGTTGCTTCAACTGTTCATACGTTTCTTCTTGTGACGTACTCTGATTTGTAGGTGAGGAAGACGAACCTTTGGCATCGGAATCTGCATTTCCGATTAGCTTGATAATATAGGGTTTAAACTCACTTTGTTTACGGTTATCCAAATCAGGCAACATTTGAACTTCGTGAATATTATCCTCTAATGAATAGCCTTCAAATACTTCGATTGTTTTACCAGGTAGCAATTCATTGTTTTGATCATTACTGCGCTTATTGATTTTATTGACCGTTTCGACATCTTCACCGAATGCGTCAGAACTATGATACCCAGCGGTCATATTAACAAGTGAAGTATCCGTTTTTTGTTTAAATGAAATATCATGAAGAACTTGGTAAGGGACAATATTTTTCTTGGAATTATTAGTTAGTTCAAAAGTTACATAAAGTCCCGGGTTAGAAACGGATGGGCTTTGAATAACTTCAGAATCAACAACTTTTAGTTTGTAATCTTTTGTTTCCAAAACTCCATCATTAAAAGTAATTTCGCTTTTCTTCTCATTGCTGCTAGTTGAATTAAGTTTAGTTCTAGTCGAATCAGTCGTATCCGTTTTCTTATCAGTCGAACACGCCGAAAAGAGCAGGGTAGAGCAGATTATGCATGCGATTGTTAGTTTTTTCATTTTAATCCTCCGTGGCCTGAATTCTTAAGAGTTGAGCAGCCTCTTTATTGTCAGCATAAAAACGAATTACATGTAGCACTCCTTTTTCATCTAATGGACGGACGTATAAGTTTGCAAAGACTTTACTTGAGTTCATCGAGCTACCAATAACAGCCCCAGCAGTCCCCGCAATCGCAGCACCGAGTAATGCCCCACTAGTTGAATTCTTTTTGTCGGAGAATTCAACTCTTTCCAATATAAAGTCAATTTTCTTTCTACCTTGCTTTATTGAAATTCTATTTGGTTCTTCTTGAGTGATTTTGGAAAGTTTCACTCTTTTAATTTCTTTATACGTCGATTCTTCAACTACGCCATTAGAAGAGAACGTTTCAAATGTTTTCTCAGTAAAATAATAATCATGATCCGGTTCGCTTTTTCCTCTTTTGATTTCCTTTTTCTGCACTTTTTCAGCTTTTTCAATCTCTTTTTTGGCTTTTTTTAATGCTTTTTTTTCTTCGACCTTAGCCACTCGATCGGGATCATCTTTCCATTCTTGAAATGAGTCAATCCCTTTTTCAGTAACATCTCTTGTTACATCAATAGCTTTTTTCCCTAATTCCTTCCAATCAACCACATGACCACCTCCAACAAATTATTTTAATAATCAAGGAACGAAACATAACCGCTGGATTCGGATACAGGTTCTATAGTTACTTCAACATTAGCGCTTCTTTTTGCATCAAACGCATTTACTATTGTTGCCTCGTATTTAGCAAACCATTTTCCATCCTTTTGAGTCCAATCTTGCAATTTACCGATAGCAATATGAAGTTTACTTCCTTTATAAGGGTATGATTTGTCAAATTGTTGTAATGCCAATTCAGTAAGGATATCCGATTGTTGCGGTGTTGCTTCGTCCGCAAGTTGTGTAATATCACTATTTTTTTGGTTTTCAGCATTTTTACTATCTTCAGTTCTTTTTTGTTCAGCTTCTTTGCTTTCTTCGCTCTTTTGCTTTTCCAAGTTTTTTGACTCAGCTTTTCTTGATTCTTCAGCTTCTTTTTCCTCTAATGCTGAAAGTGCATTGTCATTCATTTTTACTTTTATCTTAGTGCTTTTTGAATCTCCGTCACGTTTTGAATTTATTGTAAGAGTTGTTTCTGGACTGCTTAATTCATAAAGAAGCATGAAATCGCCAGATTTATCAGCTGTTGTTTTATCTCCAACTATTCCCATTCCAATTGATACTTCCGCATTTGGCGAAGTTTTTCCTGATATTTTAACTTCTCCGGTATCATCAGAGATTGCTTCTTTAGGTGTCTCTAAAACTAAATCTGAAATTTTGGCACTACTCTGTTGTTTGGTTTTCTTTTCTTCTACAGGTTTAGAAGTCACTTTTTTAGTCTCGGTTGTTGGAATGAAACCAATTATTATTACTGATAAGGCTATCAACCCAAAAGAGATATTTCTGTTACGTTTATTCGGACTCCTTTTTATGAAATACCAAGCCCCAATACAACCTATGATAAAAACAAGGGTAAACACCGTCTCCATAACTTCCTCCTCATGTATACGAAAACACAAATATAAATTTATATGTAAATCACTGCTTTATATTTACTACTTTAATTGAATCGCCTGATCCAAAAATAATCTTATAATTCAAAAAACAAAAGCCTTCACCATATTTTTGTTTAAAAAGATCAATTGCCTTTTTTAACGCTTCTACGGTTATTCCCAGCTCGTCAGCGACTTCCCAATACTCTCTACACCCTTTTTGATAAGCCTTGATCAAAAGGGAAGGGTGGACAGTCATCTCAGCCGCTACGAGCCGTGCCCTTCGTTCCTGTTTTCTTGACTCAGGATTATTATAGTCTGATATGTCACCGACTGAAGTGTAATGATGCGCAATTTCTTCTGCAATCGTACTTTTTAGTTCGGCACTTGATTGATTAGGATTGAGATAAACTATATTGTCGACATACAATCCCTGTCTCTTATACACATCTCCGAGCCCACGAGACTCGACGTCATCTC
>ENA-OWZU01000052-OWZU01000052.1-human-gut-metagenome-genome-assembly--contig:-NODE-52-length-45157-cov-20.331271_pt1 | contig 45157 bp, 39 predicted proteins | sample MGYA00249263_ERZ652121 | MGnify/ENA primary metagenome ERZ652121 (study PRJEB26925, sample SAMN05827113) | human gut metagenome | biome: ENVO:2100002; feature: ENVO:00000062; material: ENVO:00002003... | reverse complement strand
ATCTACACCTATTAAGTCGTCGGCAGCGTCAGATGTGTATAAGAGACAGCCGTATATCCATATTATTCAATATCTCTTATATTTAATTTAATTATGATTTTTTACAATGCCCTGAATAATTCATAGCCTTAATTTTTTTGAATAGTTATTTAAAAAAATTAAGGCTATGAATTATTCAGGATATTAGCTATTTTTGTAAGCTAACTCTTCAAAATGAAAAAAATCCTAAGCATCAATTGATACTTAGGTTAGGCAATCCAGCCATTTTTCTTAGCAATGTTAATTGCTTCGATTCGAGAATGGGTCCCTGTTTTACTTAAAATAGATGAAATGTAATTGCGTAACGTTCCCTCAGATAAAAAAAGCTCTTCAGCCATTTTCGCTGTTGAAGCACCTGTTTGAAGCCCCGCTAATACACTCATTTCTCTTTTAGTTAGTGGATTTTTTTCCGCTCGTAAAACACTCGTGACCAGTTCCGGTGAAAACACTCTATTTCCAGTAAGAATTTGGTGAATACTTGCTACCAAATAATCACTTGGACTATCTTTTAACAGATAGGCATCCACGTTGTATTCGACTGCTTCTTGAAAGTAGCATTCTCTGGCAAAAGTTGTTAATATGATAATTTTTATGGGCAAGCCCGCAGAGCGAATCTCTTTGGCAACTTCAAGTCCAGTTAATTGCGGCATTTCAATATCAAGAATAACGACTTCTGGTTGCAGTTTTCTAATTTTTTCGAGTGCTTCTTTGCCATCTGCCGTACTCGCAATCACATCAAAGTCATCTTCCAGGTTTAAAATGGTGGTCAGGGTTGTATTTAACATGATTTGATCTTCTGCTAAAAAAAGAGTCGTCATCGTTCTCGCTCCTCCTCTAAAGGAATTCTAAAGTGCAATTTGGTCCCATCCCCATTTATTATGTCGAACGTCCCATTTTTTTCTTTCATCCTAGCCATCATCCCACTTAATCCATGTGACGTTGGATCAATTGTCAGAAAGCCAATTCCATTGTCATGAATGGACAGTTCATAATACTGATTGGATTGACGAAACACACATTGGACGAATTGTGCTTTACTATGGCGAATAATATTGGTAAACGCCTCTTTAATACACGAGGCAAAAATAGTTTGGAGTTCGATTGGCCAATTTTCAGCAATCTCTTCCCCTTCCGTACTAAGATAAATACTCGCAGCAGATAAAAGTTTTTCTTCTTCCAGTAGCGCCTTTGCAATTGAACGATTTTCTAAACCATTCACTATTTGTCGAACAAGCTGTAAATTATTTCGAGAAATTTGCGCGATTTCGGTCAATTCCTGCGAAACTTTTTCAGGTTGCTTTGCCAATAACTTTTGAGCCAACTCTGTTTTCAACGTAATAATTGAAAAAGACTGTCCGAGATTGTCGTGTAAATCGCGAGCAATCCGTTCACGTTCCTCTTTGCGAATCAATGCTTCCAAGCGTTTGTTTTCACGATTGAGTTGCGTTGTTCGGTAGATGGATTCATTCATTGACCGAGAAACTAATGGTGAAAAAATAGCAAATAGCAAAACAATTAGTAAGCTACCAATACTTTGCGCATCTCCTTGCACAAGCCACAGAGTCGTACTAACGATGTTAATGAAACAAAACGCATAATATACACCTAGAAACAGATAAAAGCGATCACGACGTAGCGATAGAAAGCCAATCTGCCATGCCGTAAAAATAAATAGGCCAGTCATACCCAAAAATTGATAAATCACGCTAATGATTAGTTGAATAATCACGTACCAGATAGCCCACTTATTTGATTCATATCCTTCTCGATAGGCTTTCAAAAAAAGTAGCAAAAGAAAAAGAATGATTACCTGTTTTTTTAGGGGCATAGTGCCCAAGCCAGAAAGAACAGGTATCAAAAAAATGAGCCAAAAATAAGGAATCCATCCTATTTTTTTTGGAAACAGTATTTCTTCCTCTAAAAACTTCTTCATACTAGCTGATATCCTTTCTGTCGTTTGAAATGAAGAATGATACCTAAACAAAGACTTAATAGACTAAACCACAGAATTAATCCCAGACTACTCTGAAGGTCTAATTTATGATGATGGTAAAGAGTTTTCATCACATTGCTCATAAAATACGTTGGCATCCATTTACCGATTGACTGAATCCAATTAGGCAAACTATCGATTGGCCACCACAGTCCACTAACAATAGCCAAAGGAAAAACAAGCAAATTTGCCAAACCTGAGACTGTATTGGAACTCCCTGCCAAAGAAAGCAAAATACCAATCATAATTAAAGGCAAGGCTGTGAGTGGTAACGCGATTAGAAACGAAAGAACTTCCAAGATGGAATACTTTACGCTATTTATATAATACCCTACAACCAATAAGCTGATAATAGATAATTCGAATAAGCCAAAAAAACTGAATATCACACTCGCATAGTAACGACTTTTTGGTAACGGACTTAGCGTAATCAACTGGTCAAAGCCATTTTCACGATCACTGACAAGCGTACTCGAAATCATCATCACTGAATCCATTAAAATGCCATATGTCATCATGCTGACTAGATAGTCGGCTTTCCAGGCAACCAAATCAGCCCCTGCCAACCCCACATTCATCACTTTGGTAAACAAAAGATAAAAAAAGATTGGAATCAATAAACTGATGATTAAGAAGCGTTTGTTTCGAACAAACAGACGCAAAGTATTTAGTTTGGTTTGAAAGATTAGTTGCTTCATGCTTGATGTTCCTCCTGAATGTGATCGAATAAAGATTCTAATGAATTGGGTTGAATGGTTAATAGTTTTAATTGCTCAAACTGCCCTTGCATTGCAGTTAAAAATAGTGCCACATCATCCGTAATCAATTTGATTTTTTGATTGATTATTGTCACCGATTCAACACCCGGAATGGACAACCAGTATGTTTTATCCTTTAAATCATCAAAATAAAACTGGATTTCACTCACCCCGCGATTTTGACGCAGTTCATCCATTGAACCATTAAAAACGAATTTCCCTTTTACTAAAATCATAATACGATCAGCGACTGTTTCCAGTTCTTCCAAATAGTGCGAGGTTACAATAAACGTCTTTCCTTCCTTTTTGAGCAAGGCGATCGTCTGCCAAAATTTTAAGCGGCTATAACTATCCATACCTGCTGTAGGTTCATCTAAAAAAATGACGTCTGGGTTGCTAGCGATAGCCAACGCGAATCCTAGCCGTTTTCGTTGCCCACCAGATAGTTTCTCCATATATGATTGTTCATGCTCCTTTAAATCAGCATAATGCAATAATTGATCATAAGGTAATGGATGCTTGCTGAAACTTCGAACCAATTGAATGATTTCTGACACTCGAATTTTTTTTAGCTTGGCTGTTTCTTGTGTCATGACAGCAATCCGTTCACGATCAATCAAGAGTGATTTTTCTTGGTTAAAATAATGAATTTCACCTTGGTCCTTGGGGATTAGCTGTGTCAACACATTGATTAGCGTTGATTTTCCAGCACCATTTTCTCCTACCAAAGCAACGATTTCACCTTTTTTGACTGCAAAATCAAGCTTTTCAAAAATTCGTTTTTCTTTAAACGTTTTGGTAATTTTTTTAGCTTCAATGACGGTTTGATTCATAAAAATTTCTCCTTAACTAACCTTGATATTCTTAGTGTAAGAGATTTTTCAGAATCCAATAAGTCCCAATTAACATAACTTTTCTATGACAATTGTCATGGATTGCATTGAGCTGTTTTTATTGCGCCGATTGTAAAATTAAGTTAGACAAATAAAAAAGTCATCTGTGCTACACTCAAGATAGTTCCGCCTAAAGAATTATAAGGAGTGAGTACAAATGACCTATACCCATCTTACACCAACTGAAATCGTAATGATAGAAGCTTATTTCAATCAATCACACTCTGTTTCAAAAGTAGCCCATCTAGTACAACGTTCTCGACAAACCATTTATAATGTCTATCGTTTTCTTAAATCTGGTGGAAGCGCAATAAGCTACTATGAACAATATAAGAAAAACAAACGTAACTGCGGAAGACGTCCGATTTTGTTACCAGATGGGCAACAAGAATACATTCAAAAAAAGGTGGTTCAAGGGTGGACTCCAGATGTCCTTATTGGTCGAGCAGAGTTTCCTATTGCTTGTTCGGTACGTACACTATATCGGATGTTTAAAGATAAAACCTTTGACCCTCACGATTTACCAATGAAAGGGAAAAGAAAACCAAACGGACATAAAGAAAAAAGAGGAAAACAAGCTTTTCGCCGTTCGATTCAGGATAGAACAACTGATTATATACAGTTCAATCATGAGTTTGGTCACCTAGAAGGTGACACCATTGTCGGTGGAAAACATAAAAGTGCGGTTATCACGTTAGTTGAGCGATTATCTAAAGTGATCATCACCTTGAAACCCGCTGGTAGGCAAGCTATAGATATTGAGAATAGACTGAATCAATGGTTTCAATCTCTACCGAAACACTTGTTTAAATCCATCACATTTGATTGTGGAAAAGAGTTCTCGAATTGGAAAAAGATTAGTAATACCAATGATATTTCGATTTATTTCGCTGATCCAGGAACACCTTCTCAACGAGGACTAAATGAACATTCGAATGGCTTATTACGTAAAGATGGCTTATATAAAGCTATGGATTTTAATGAGGTATCCGAAACCTTTATCCAATCGGTGGCATCAAAACGAAATCATATTCTTAGAAAATCATTACACTATCGCACACCATTGGAAGTATCTTTGAGTTACGTAGGTAAAGATGATTTGTCTAGCTTAATTTGACAAACGAAAAATTAACAAACAGAAAAAAATTATTATACTCATTCCAATATGAGCATCGTTTAGTCATTAGTAGAATAATCTGCTATTTTTTTTGCCTCAGCAACAAACTCTACCATTTGTTCAGATAACTTCTCTCTAAGTCTTTCTAATGATTCATCTACTAAGTTCTTATCTTCAACTACTTGATAACCATCTATCCAGACACTTTCTACATTACTGGCATTTGCTGAATAAACCAATACAGCGTATGGATCATATATAGGAAACATATTGATAGACTTCGTTTCAATTAGTACTATGTCTGCTTGTTTCCCAACTTCAAGTGTACCTACTCTATCTTCAATACCAAGTACTTCAGCACCACCTATTGTCGCCATACGAACAATTTCTTTAGCTGGAAATAACGAACGGTCAGCTTCTTTTGTTTTATGAAAGTTTCCTACCATCTTCATTTGAGTGAACATATCTAACGTATTGCCACTACTTGGACCATCTGTTCCCAAGCCAATAGATAGGCCTTTAGAGATTAACTGTTTAATAGGTGCAACTCCTTTGGCTGATTTCGTATTTGCACCTATGCAATGAGAAATACCTACCCTACTTCGATTATTTGATAAAATTTGTTGATCCTTCTCATCAAGAAAAATTCCATGAGCTAAAATAAACCGCGTATTAAACAGACCTAATTTTTCTAAATACCTGACTGGTGTAGTTTCATAATGTTCTTGAAAATACTCCATTTCATATGTCATTTCTGCAACGTGCATCATGATGGGTACATTATATTTATCTGCGAGTCGTTTTGTTTCTAGTAAAGAAATCTCATCATTCGTATTAGGTGCATGCGGAGCAATCATCGGAGTCACACGAGGATGATTACTCCATTTTTTAATAAATTTTTCTGCTCCACATAGCGCATCAAAAGGATTGTTGTAATCACAAACAGGTTGGTTAATAATCGTCTCTCCTAAAAATCCTCTAGCGTGCAACTCATCTGTTGCTTTTGCTACTTCTTCTTCAAAATAATACATATCGCTAAAACAAGTAATACCTGATAAAAGCATCTCGGCAATCGCATATCTTGCAGAATGATAGACAAACTCTTTCGTTATTTTTTTTTCCAATGGAAATAAAAAGCGACGCAGGCGATCCGGAACATCGTCACCTAAGGAACGAAAAGGGATCATCCCTGTATGTGTATGCGTATTTATCATGCCAGGTAAAAGAATTCCGCCTTTTCCGTCAATGATATTCTCAGCATTCGGTAATTGATCATCCATTGAACCGATTGCTAAAATCAAATCATCTTCAATTAATAGGTATCCATCCTTATATACTCGACTTTGCTTATCCATAGTTATCACATAAACATTCGTAATTAACTGTTTCATTTCTTTGCTCCTTCATCAATAAACAATGGCAAAAAAGTTTGCCTCTTAGTATCCATCAAACCTTTGTCCGTTACTTTATAGGCAGGTGAAACTGGTAAAGATAGTGTCGAAAATGACATAATTTCATTAGCATTCTCATAACCTAATTGTTGCATTGCGTGCCTGACTTGCTGTAGTTGTTGCCCTATAACTTCCAATGGTTCTTGTGATAAAATACCTGCCAGTGGCAAGGGACATTCTGCTACAACTTGACCTTCTTGAACAACAACGTATCCTCCTTGTAACTGGTGAATTCGTTCATGTGCTTTTTGAATGGATAACGGATCGTTCCCCATCATCATCAAGTTATGATGATCATGAGCCCAAGTAGTAGCAATAGCTCCTTTTTTACTTAACGGTTGTTTGATTAGTGAGCGTGCCAAATTATCTGTTTTCCCATATCTTTCTTGTACATACAAATAACAATAGCGATTTAAATCAAGCTTGACCTTCCCTTCTTTCACAGGAAATTCCACTTCTTCTATGTCAGTAAACGTACCCAGTACTTCTTTTGTAATCGCACGTACCAAAACAGATGATGCATCGCTGAACACCCTAATATCAAAATCTTCTCTTGTTAGTTTTCGACCGTGTACACTTTGATAATACTCAGCTGGGAAAGAACGCTTATTATCAGACTTGTTTTTTGCTTTTTCTATTTTAATACCTTTTTTAAAAACCGTACTAATTTCAAAAGTTTCTACATTATTTAACAACACTAAGTCCGCTTGCTTTCCTGGAGCAATCATTCCTCGATCATTCAAACTCATTCGTCTAGCTGGTGTATAAGTCGCCATATAAATTGCTACTTCTGGTGATAATCCACAACTAATTGCTAATCTCACATTTCCATCTAAATGACCTTTTAATAAATCATCCGCCATCACATCATCAGTAATCAAACAAGCAAATTCAGCAAGATTCTCATTCATCATGACTTTCATATTTTCCGGTGTAATTGATTTTTTTTGAAATTGGATAAACAATCCTGCTTCGATTTTTTCTAATAGATGATTCGGAAATTGATGGGTGTGATCTGAGGTAATCCCACTTGCTAAAAAATCTGCTAATTCTTGATCATAAATTTTAGGAATATGTCCTTCTAATGGCATTGTGATTCTATTTTCTTGGCAGTGACGGATAATTTGTTGGATCAATGAATCTGGCTCATAAGAAATCCCCCGAAAATCCATAGCCTCACCTAAACAAATGACTTTTGACCATTTTAACATCTCAGCTACTTCAGCGACCCCAATCAACCCTCCCGTTGTTTCTAAATCAGGTCGTGTCGAGGGAACAGAAGAAGGAATTGCTTGGAAAATATCCAGCTTTGTATCGACATTGAAAAAATTTTTAATTCCATCTAATCCAAAAACATTAGCAATTTCGTGAGCATCGGCAACTACTGTTGTCACACCGTACATCAATGCCCATTCAGAAAAAGTTTCTGGTGGAATCATTGAACTCTCGATATGCATATGAATATCAATCAAGCCGGGAATCAAATATTGATTCTCGGCTTGGATGATTTGATAGGCAGCTAATTCAGCGATTTGATTGGTTGATACACGATAAATTTTACCATTATGAATGTATACTTGTTTTTTTGAAAATTTACGTTGGACTGTTTGAAAAACAAACGCATCTTTAATTAATAAATCGACTTTCACTAATCCTATCCCTTTCTTAGTTGTTCATTAAGTTATTCCATTGATCTACCCAGTCGGTCATGTTATCATTTATCAAATTGAAATCAACCGCTTTGGCACGATCTGCAATATCGCCATATGTTAGGTTTGAAGCCTCTTCGTCTGTCAGCTCTACTTTCGAACTTGTTGGTCCTTCACCTAATGAGATTGCTTTTGTTTTTTGTGACTCTTCACTAATTCGGTAATTAACAAAACCCAATGCCAATTCTTTATTTTTCGTGTCTTTTGGAATATTGATTGTGTTAAAGTTGGCATAGGTACCTGACTCTGGGACAACATAAGTAGCATCCGCTTTTGATTTTTGGATCATCCCTACACCAAAGTCTGCTACAACCGCTACACTAATTTCACCTGATTGAAACATATTTGCTAAATCAGATGATTTCGAATATGTTTTTACTATATTCGGTTTTAATTTTTTTAACGCTGAAAAAGCCCCTTTTCCTTTATCTTTTGAAATATCTGTGCCTGCATGATCAGAAGCTACATACATAAATAGAGGACCAGCTGTGACAGAGATATCAGGAATCGCAATTTTCCCCTTTAAATCAGAACTCCATAAATCATCCCACGAGCTGATTTCATGGCCTACAGCTGCTTTATCATAAATAATCCCAATACTATTTACAGCAATTGGTATACCTGCACCACTTTCATAGACTTCTTTGGCACTATCTGTTAAGTTTGCAATATTCGGTACTTCTTTTTCTGTGACCGTTAAAAATAATCCTTTAGTATTCCCTTCAGTTGCGTTATTTTGCGATAATTCCATCACATCAATTGATGAACTTGGATTCGTCGCAAATTTTGTATATCGATCTGCACTATTACCTAAATCTAATGTGATCGATACATCATTATCTTTTGCAAATGGATCCATAATATCAGATTTAACAATGTCTTCACTTAAACCGAACGTCGAAACGACCATTGATGAACTCTCGGAATTAGTAGATTCTTTTGAACCACTTGACTTACCTGCTTCGCTATTGCCACATGCAGATAAAACAAATGTGCTTGCTAGTACTAAAAATGCTAATTTATTTTTTTTCATTTTTCTATCACCCTTCAAATACTACAAATTTTTCTTTTGGAAAAGATAAGCCTACCTTATCATTTACTTCCCATACTTGGTTATCCTTTCCATTCACTAAAAAGGCACCTAATTCTGTAGCGACTTCATACTGATAACTCTTACCCAGGAAAGTACGAACAGCTACTTTTCCACTTAATTGACCAATTGAATCTAATTGAATTTCTTCTGGACGAATCGATCCTATAACTGCTTTTCCATCTGCTGAGGTAATACTTGATTCAAAAACTAAACCATTTTCAGCTACATATTGTTCATTTTTCTTCATGAGTGGAATGAAGTTTTCAAATCCAATAAATTCGGCTACAAACTTTGTTTTTGGTAGACGATAGATTGTTTCCGGTGTATCAAATTGCTCTATAACCCCTTTGTTCATAATGGCGACTTTATCTGAAATGGAAAAACATTCTTCCTGATCATGTGTCACAAATACTGTGGTAATTCCTAACTGCCGTTGAATTCTCTTAATTTCAATTCTCATGGCTACACGCAATTTAGCGTCTAAATTTGATAATGGTTCATCAAGTAGTAATAATTTTGGTTTGATAATCAAAGCCCTAGCTAACGCAACACGCTGACGTTGACCACCGGATAACTGTTTTGGATATCTATCTCCTAAACCTTCTAATCCACAAATGTTTAACATTTCTGCCACTCGCGACTGTATTTCTAATTTATCAATTTTTCTTAACTTCAAACCAAAGGCCACGTTATCAGCAATCGTCATATGTGGAAACAATGCATAACTTTGAAATACCATACCAAAATTACGCTTATGAACCGGAACTTTTGTTAACTTTTCATCATCTACTATAAACTCACCTTCTTTTGGCTCAATTAGGCCTGCAATAACTCTTAATGTTGTCGTTTTACCACAACCACTAGGACCTAAAAGAGACACTAATTCTCCCTTTTCCATTGAAATTGATAGTTCTTCTAAAATATTTTGTTTTCCATCGTAGCTCACATTTATATTTTTTAATTCTACAAAAGACACTTCTCTTCCTCCTTATGAAATTGCTGCTAAGCCTAATGTTTTTTCAATGACGTACATTAACACAATCGTTAACAGCATTAACATAACTGAGATAGCAGAAACTGTTGGGTCATAATTATATTCCATATAACTTAGTAAAGATGTAGGCAGCATGGTTACACCTGGACCGGATAAAAACATCGAGACTGGTACATTATTGAATGAATTAACAAAAGCTAACATAAATGCCGCAAAAATCCCCGAAGTCAAATTGGGTAAAACAATTTGAAAAAATGCGCGAAGTCTTGTACATCCTAAAGTCCAAGCCACTTCCTCTATTGAATAATCAAGGTTCTCCATCGAAGACCCTACAACACGAATAATATAAGGTAAGCTAATCAAAAAATGCCCAATTAGTAAACCTTCAAAAATTGGCAATCCAAGAGAAATAATAATAAACTGAAACAAAGTATATCCTACAACAATTCCTGGAATAATCGTCGGCGACAAAAAGAAACTTTTTAGCATCCCCTTTCTCTTTAGCGAATATCTAGCCATAGCATAAGAAGCAGGAATTCCTACAACCAATGCCATCCCAGTCGCCAATACTCCAACCTTTAAACTCAATAGAAAACTCTGTATCATTGATTGTGATTTTAGTGCATTTGCGTACCAATCAAGTGTAAATCCCTTAATTGGAAATTTAATTGCAGCTTCTGTCCCAAAAGATGTAATGATAATTAACACTAATGGTAAAAATAAGAAAGCAAACACAAAAAAGGCAATCACTGTGGTTAGCTTATTTCTTTTCATGTGCTTACGCTTCCCTTCTATCTAATTTTTTTGCTAATAGATCAAGTAATTTCATTACAACATACGTCGTCACTATCATGATTAAAGCAATTACTGCAACCCCATTCCAATCGCCAAGTGTAGTCGCCCGTTGGTATAAAAATGTCGCTAGCATCATTTGCTTATTCCCACCCAATAACTGCGGAGTCGTATAAGCCGTCAATGTTCCAGTAAATACTAAAATACTCCCTACTACTGCACCTGGAAGAGATAGTGGAACTACAATTTTGATGAAGGAAATAATTGGTGAAGCACCTAATGTTTCAGCAGCTTCGAGCATTTCTTCTTCAATATTTTCCAAAACACCAACCAATGTCATAATCATAGTTGGTAAAAATAAATATACGGACCCAACAATGATTGAAAATTCCGTATAAAGTAAATTCATAGGTTGATCAATGAAATGAAATTTCTCCAAAAAAGTATTCACTATTCCATTTTTCCCTAAAATATTTATCCAAGCAAAACTTCGGATAACTGAATTTGTTAGCAATGGAAATAATACCATCGCCATCAATAATCCCTTCCACTTTTTAGACAAACTCGCAATGTAATAAGAAGTTGGTATTCCTAAGATCAATGAAACTAAGGACACAGTTAATGAAATACGGAGAGTTCGAAAGAATATCGATCGGTTAAATTCGTTTGTAAAAAAATTTATATAGTTATTAACTCCCCCATTTCCTTTAAAAAAAGTAGGGGCAATACTACTTAACAATGGCATCATCAGAAAAAATAATATTAATATAATTCCTGGTAAAAGAAGAAAATACGGAACATTTCTCTTCATACTCATCCTCCTCATTCGTTTTTAACAAGCATCATTATATACAGTAATTCATAAAAAAATAAACAAAATAGTCATATTAATTTGAAAATTATCAATTAAAGTTCGTTTTTAATTCGCTTTCATGTTATTTTATATACTGATTTTTTTATAATTCTTTTTTTATTAGGTTCATTGTAAGATGAACTTAGCCACTTTCAGACAATAAAAAAACGTCATAGCGAAAAATCATGTATTATTGAAGTTCCAACACAATCAATAAGGAGATTTTCGCTATGACGCATACTGAACATACCACACAATCCCGGAAAGGAAAACACCTATCATTTGATGAACGACAATTTATCGCTTATTTGAAGAACAAATTGGGACTGTCCAATCGAGCAATCGCGAAAGAGTTGGGGCGCGCTCCTCAAACGATCCATAATGAAATCAAAGATGGAACTGTCGATGTCATCAAACAGCGTCAAATACATGGCACAAAACAATATGATTATCGCAAGACTGAATATTCTCCTGAAGTTGGGCAAGCAGCTTATGATACTGCGCGATTGAATTCTGGCAGAACCTACCTTTGGGTCGAATCGACTGAATTCATTGACTATGCGGATGATCAAATTTTACGATTACATCAATCACCAGATAGTGTGGTTGGCACTGCGAAAGTAGCGAACTTGTTTCCAGAAAAAAGGATTCCTTGCACAAAGACCTTGTATAACTGGATTGACAAAGGATTTATGGAAACCCAAAACATTGATCTTGTCTTGAAAGTACGAAGAAAAACGAAATCAACAAAGATTAGAAAGAACAAGACGTTTCTAGGTAATTCAATTGATTTCCGCCCAGACTGTGTGACTGCTAGAGAAACGTTTGGCCACTGGGAAATCGACACTGTCGTTGGGTTGAAATCTGGACAAGATCAAGTACTGCTAAAGTTGACTGAACGAAAAACACGGTTTGAAATCATTCAAAAAATTGAAGGGAAAAATGCCTTAGCGGTTCAATCTGGCATTGAGAATCTTCAAGAGCAATTTGGACATTTCTTAAAGGATATATTTAAAACAATTACTTCTGATAATGGCGTTGAATTCTCAACATTATCCACGTGTCTTGACGGTATCGTTGATGTCTATTTTACGCACCCTTATTCTTCATGGGAACGTGGGACCAACGAAAGACACAATGGGTTGATTCGGCGTTTTATCCCGAAAGGGAGCACGATGCGCCACGACTCTCGTGTGCATATGAAACGTATTGAAAATTGGATGAATCAATTACCAAGGAAAGTCTTAGGTTATCAAACACCAAAGCAAGCTTTCCTTGATGAAACCGCTAGTCTATTAGCTGATTGACATCGAGCCTCTCGCAGTATGTTCACTGTCTGGGAAGCCTGGCATGAGCCAGCCTGTCCAGTTCAGACTAACACACCACGCTCAATGTCAATCAGCACGAAGCTTTATCAATAACATGCTTTATTTCGCTAGGTGGCTAACTTGTACTTGCAATTTATCTCTTTTTTTATTATAGTTCGAAATCCTATATTATATCCCTAAAAATATTTACCATTAAGCTGAGAAAATAGAACGTTCTATCTTTTCCCGTAAAAGTCATATTTTCTATAAATCTTAGATATACCAACTAACCGTTACTTCAAAATTTACTATTCCTATCGAGCTTTTACGGTGAAATAGTACTCTTTTGATACGTCTTTACAAAACTGAATCAGATAGCAGTAAAAATGATATCTCAACTAGTTGAACTACGGAAAAATTAGAGTCACATCTAACATAAACAAAAAAACGAATTAACTTTGGATAGAGTAGTTATTCTCTTTCCCACTGCGCAAATTTAACTATCTTTAAAATCTAAAAATACGCACGTAAATCAGACTCGATTTACGTGCGTATTCTATTTTCATCTAGACTAAAGCTATTTCTGTCACGAGTTTAAGACAATTCTTGATAGCGATTGGCTAAGAATTTTTTGGATAACTGAACATAATGATCTGTGTTTGCGTGATTGGCAGCAATTTCTTCTGCGGTCAGTTCGCGAATGACCTTTGCAGGTCGACCAAATGCCAATGAATTCGGTGGAATGACGGTATTTTTGGTAACGAGCGATCCCGCACCAATAAGGCTATTTTCACCAATTATCGCACCATCTAGCAAAATTGAACTCATACCAATTAGTGCTCCTTTTTCAATCGTACAGCCATGAATCATACATTGATGGCCGACTGTCACGTGCTCTTTGATGATCGTCGGATGGTTATCTCCGACATGAATAATCGTACCATCTTGGATGTTGGTCTCAGCTCCGATTGTCACGGGTTGCATATCTGCTCGAATGACACTATTAAACCAAACACTGCTATCTTCTCCAAGTGTAACGTCTCCGACTACGACTGCCCCATTACCAATAAAATACGTCATCACTGATTCCTTCTTTCTTTATTCTTCTTCAGCGAATTGGCTATTATACAACTCACTGTAAAATCCTTTGCTTGCCAATAACGTCTCGTGTGTCCCTTGCTCGACGATGCGCCCTTTATTTAACACTAAAATTAAATCAGCCGAACGAATCGTTGATAGGCGATGGGCGATAATGAAACTCGTTTTCCCTTTCATCATGGTGTCCATAGCGGTTTGAATTAATTTTTCAAGGCGCGTATCTACAGAGCTCGTCGCTTCATCTAAAATTAAGATTTTTGGGTTGGCAACCATCGCTCGTGCAATCGTCAGTAACTGTTTTTGACCGAGTGAGACATTTTCTCCTTCTGCATTGATCATCATTTCATATCCATTTGGCATGGTCCGAATAAAATGATCCACATTTGCTGATTTGGCAGCATCCACCACTTCATAGTCCGACGCGTCTAAACGACCGAAGCGAATGTTTTCAGCAATCGTTCCTTCATATAACCAAGCATCTTGTAACACCATGCCGAACAAAGACCGCACTTCTTTCCGAGAGACATGACGTGTATCGATGCCATCAATTTTTATCGCACCGTCAGTGACGTCATAAAAGCGCATCAGTAAATTAATTAACGTCGTTTTACCGGCGCCAGTCGGACCAACGATCGCGACGGTTTGACCTGGTTTAACGTGTAGATCAAAGGACTGAATCAATGGCTTGTCTGGCGAATAAGAGAAAGAAACATTCTCAAAGACAACTTCACCTTGCACAGGATGGATAAAGTGCTTCGTTTCTGCTTCAATCGATTCCTCTGCTTCATCTAAAAAGCTAAACACCCGGTTTGATGCCGCAGAAGCACTTTGTAGCAAGGCCGATAATTGGGTAATATTTCCTAAAGGCTGACTCACTTGCCAGATGTATTGAATAAACGCTTGTAGCTGCCCGACTAATAAGGTCCCGACAATCACATAGCGAATTCCCATGACTGCCATCACGATATAAGTCAAGTAGGCAGTTAATTGTACCAATGGCATCATTAAGCCTGAAATGACGGTCGCCCGAAAGCCATATCGACGCAAGCGATGATTGACTTGGTGAAAACCAGCCATCGCTTGTGCTTCACGTCCATACATTTTTAAGATGCTAAAGCCTGTCATATTTTCTTGAACATAGCCATTCATCGCTCCTAGAGATTGTTGCATTTCATTGAAGTATTTCTGTGATTTTTTGACAATTGTTTTTGAAATCAAAAACGATACAGGAATCATTATTAAAGCAATGCTCGCCATCAGTGGCTGAATGTAAAACATCATGCCCACCGCAAAAGTCAAACTCAAAATCGCATTGACAATACCGATAAATGCTTGTTGCAACGCACCACCCACGGCATCAACGTCATTGGTCACTCTAGATAGAATATCTCCTTGCTTTTGCCGATCGTAGTAAGAGACAGGCAAGCGATTAATTTTTTGATCAATCTCTTGGCGTAAGTCATTCATCGACGCTTGCACGACAGTTGTCATAAAGACACCTGCTAATAATTGGGAAATTCCATATGTAAAGCCCACCAACAGAATCCACACCAAAAATTTTCGAATCTCAGCGAATTGAACTGCTTGCCCGTTCAAAATGCTTTTTGACATAGAAGATGTGGGTAACCCAATGACATATGGCAAGACGGCATTGGCAGCAACACTGACAAACGTAAGGAGTAACACCATGATGAAACGAACCTTATACGGATTCAAATAACGGAACAACCGCATAAGAGATTTTAAACCTTTCATTTTTTCAACTCCTCCTCTGTCAATTGCGATGATGCAATATCGTAGTAGACAGGACACGTCTCTAATAACTCTTCGTGTGTTCCCGTACCAACAACCTGGCCTTCATTTAAGACAATAATTTTATCCGCATGCCGAATAGTTCCTACGCGTTGCGCTACAATTAGTACTGTAGCCTGACGTGTCACATCATACAGTGCCGCTCGCAACTTCGCATCTGTCTGATAGTCCAATGCTGAAAAGCTATCGTCAAAAATGTAGACTTCTGGATGCCGAATGATAGCTCGCGCAATCGCTAGCCGTTGCTTTTGTCCGCCTGATAGGTTACTACCCCCTTCAGATATTTGGGTATTGATCCCTTCTGGAAGTGCTGAGACGAACTCCATCGCTTGTGCCAAGGTTAAGGCAGCCAAAATTTCTTCTTCTGTCGCATCTTCTTTCCCGTAGCGTAAATTTTCCGCTATGGTACCAGAAAAGAGTACGGCCTTTTGCGGTACATAGCCAATTTTATTACGTAAAGCTGGCAAGTCATATGCCCGTACATCATGACCATCTAGTTCGATGAACCCCGCACTCACATCAAAAAAGCGTGGAATTAATTGAACCAACGTCGATTTACCACTTCCTGTACTACCGATGAAAGCGACCGTTTCACCTGGATTAGCAGTAAATGAAATAGCGCGAATCACTGGTGTCTCGCTTTGTCCAGGATAGGCAAATGTCACATTCTGATAAGACAAGACACCTGCTGTTTTAGTTTGAGTGATACCATTTTTCGGGCTGACAATCTCTGATTCAATCGCCAGTGCTTCTTCAATTCGTCCCGCTGAAACAGCTGCTCTTGGATACAACATAAATACAGTAGCAAAAAGCATAAATGAAAACAGCGCATGGAAAATATATTCGATAAAAGCAATCAATGTTCCGACTTCGAGTGAACCTTGATTGATTTGAATGCTTCCTGTCCAAATAATGATAATCATCACAATATTGAATAAAAAGAAAAATCCCGGTTGAGCAAATGCCATTAACCAAAACAGTTTTTTAGAGCTTGTTGCGTATGCATCATTCACTGTTGCAAACCGTTTTTCTTCAAAGTCTTCTTTGACAAAGGCGCGAATCACACGCAAGCCAGAAAGATTTTCGCGTAAAATGCTGTTCATTTTATCTAAATTCGTTTGTTGGGTTTTCGATAAAGGGTCTGATATTTTGGCAATAGCGATTACGCCAATTAACAAAATCGGCAACGCCGCAAGCACGTACATTCCTAGATACGCGCTCGTCCGAAAGACCATAAACAAGCTCATCCCAAACATCAATGGTGTCACTAGGCCCATTCGCAAAATATTTTGTAAAAATAACATAATCTGGTAAGCATCATTGGTCACACGTGTAATCAATGACGCCATGCCAATCTGTTCGTATTCAATATGCGAATAAGTCTGGGTCTTGGCAAATAAATCATCGCGAATATCCGCAGTAATATTCGAGGTGATTCGTGCCGTCGAGATCCCTAAACCAATATTTAACAAAATACCCACAAAAACGACCAGTAACATATACCATCCCATTTTTTCGACATAGGCGACATCGCTATTTTTGACCCCCACATCAATCATTTGCGCTAAAAGTGTCGGTAGTCCTAACTCAATCAGAACAAATCCCATCGCACAAATGAGGTTCATCAAGACGAATCCTTTGTATCTCATCGTATAACGCCACATTAATTTCAACAACTATCCCTCCTGTTGATTCTCTCATAATCACTATAACATAGGCATATTTGGAAAGAAATAGCTGCCCGATTCAGCGAAAATCTCCCTATCTGGTTTCTATACTTATCATTCATTCTGTGATAAACTATACTGTAACTATGGAATTTCTTCCAAGTGTTCGGTGAAATTTTTTTAAACATTCAGAAAAGCGATGACGAGGCTTTCTCTTTTCTTACACAAGTTGTGTGAGAGAAGCATCCAGTTCTTTTTGTGACCATTCAAGGGTCTTCTTTTTGTTGGAAAAATGTACCATATCTTATATAAACAAACTGCATGACGCAGATAAAGGAGTTAATACACATGATTTATAAAGTTTACTACCAAGAAACAAAAGAAAGAAATCCAAAACGCGAACAAACACATGCTTTATATATTGAAGCAGCTAGTGACGTTGATGCGCGTCAATTAGTCGAAGACAATACCCCATACAATATCGAATTCGTGCAATTACTTGATGGAAACCACTTAGCATACGAAAAAGAACATGCTGATTTCCAATTAACGGAGTTTTAACATGAAAGTCTCTCTAAAAAATAATGAGACCGGTGTTTTTGGTATTGGTGGTCTAGGCGAGATCGGAAAAAACTGTTATGGGGTTCAATTCCAAGACGAAATTATTTTAATCGATGCAGGAATCAAGTTTCCAGAAGATGAATTACTTGGGATTGACTATGTCATTTCTGATTACAGCTACATCATCCAAAATCTCCACAAAGTAAAAGGGTTATTCATTACCCATGGCCATGAAGACCATATTGGTGGAATTCCTTTTCTTCTTCGTCAAGCCAATATGCCTATCTATGCTGGCCCTTTGGCAATGGCTTTAATTACCAATAAGCTTGAAGAACACGGCTTGTTGCGAGATGCAGAGTTACATGAAATCCATGAAGATACTATCGTGCGCTTTCGTAAGACAGCTGTCAGCTTCTTTCGGACAACACACAGTATTCCCGACACTCTAGGGGTTGTCGTTAAGACTCCTTCAGGGAACATCGTAGCTACTGGTGACTTTAAATTTGATTTTACGCCAGTTGGTGAGCCTGCTGATTTGCATAAAATGGCACGTATTGGTGAAGAAGGTGTTCTTTGTCTCCTTTCAGATAGTACGAATGCTGAGATTCCGACTTTTACAAAATCAGAAAAAACGATCGGTTCGTCCATCGTTCACATTTTTGAAAAAATCGAAGGCCGCATTATTTTTGCTAGCTTTGCTTCGAATATTTTCCGCTTGCAGCAAGCTGCTGATGCCGCTGTTGCGACAGGTAGAAAAATTGCTGTCTTTGGTCGGAGCATGGAAAATGCCATTGTCAATGGTCAACGCTTAGGCTACATCAATGTCCCAAAAGGTACCTTTGTCGATGCTAGCGAATTGAATAAGTTACCGGCAAATGAGACATTGATTTTATGTACTGGATCACAAGGTGAACCGATGGCTGCTCTTAGCCGAATTGCTAACGGTACCCATCGCCAAATTCAAATCCATCCAGATGATACGGTCATTTTTTCAAGCTCACCCATTCCAGGGAATACGACGAGCGTCAACCACTTGATTAACTTATTGTTGCAAGCTGGTGCAAACGTGATTCATGGTAAACTAAACAACATTCACACATCTGGTCATGGTGGCCAAGAAGAGCAAAAACTAATGTTGCGTCTAATGAAGCCAAAATTCTTTATGCCCGTTCATGGTGAATTTCGTATGTTGAAAATTCATACGAAGTTAGCACAAGCAACGGGTGTTCCGAGAGAAAATTGCTACATCCTTGAAAATGGTGATATGCTAGCCTTAACTGCGGATACTGCTCGTGTGGCTGGACACTTTAATGCCAATGACGTCTATGTAGATGGCAATGGTGTGGGTGACATTGGTAATGTGGTCTTACGCGATCGTAGAATTCTTTCAGAAGAAGGCTTAGTTTTAGCTGTTGCGACAGTGGATATTGCCAAAAAAGAAATTTTGTCCGGTCCTGAGATTTTATCACGTGGTTTCGTATATATGCGTGAATCAGGCGAGATGATTAATGAAGGCCAAGGAATTTTATTCCGTGCCTTGCGCGAAGCCTTGAAACAACCAGACTGTAACGAACACAAACTAAAAGAAGCAATGGCTGGTGCCTTGCAACCATTCTTATTCGATCAAACGGAGCGTCATCCAATGATTCTTGGAATGATTATGACACCTGATTCTTTAAATACTGAAGCAAGTCCAGCTCAATAATAAAAGTAAAAAAACCAGAACACCTTAAAGTTGTTTTTCAAACTTTTAGGTGTCCTGGCTTTTTAATTTATTCTAGGTCACTGCTTTATTCATACTAGCAGGAAAATTATTTAGATTCCAAATGCTTACTTTCAATGTCGCTATTCGTCTATTGGGTTTTAAGATTGATCCTGTAATCGATTCCTCTTGGTCATCAATCAAGTTATTTAATTCAGTAGTAATTGCGTCTTGCTCCTCTTCACTTACTCCTTTCTTAACATGAATTTCGATACCGGTCATTTCTTCATCGGTATTTCAGAAGTTGTCAAGGTTATCGAAGTGATACGGTTAGGAAAAACGGTAAATAAGGACTTTTTAATTTCGCTCCCCCTTTCTTTTTAGTTTACCAATTTTTTTACAATGAGAAACTATTTACCCAACTACCTTAACAAGAGAATCGATGGAATTTCACTTACGTTATCCATAAAAAGAGAGTGTGACAGATTTCATCACACTCTCTATAAACGGTATTCCTAAAGCAGCTCTCTCGGCTATAAGTCGACACTCCCAAAAACTTGAAAATCATTTTCGGGGTTGTCGTACTTATTGCTCAGAGCTAAACGCTTTAGGTACAACCTCTATTATTTGCTTGCGGTAATTGCTTCTGCTAGTGAAGTAGCCGTACTTTCACTAATTTGATATACCACTACTGAATCCGTAAATTGTACATATTGATACCCTTCTGTACTAGACGTTGTGCCGACATAGAAGGTAAAGCTCTTTTCCGTTTCATTATCGTCTAAATAATTAACGGTGTAGGTCGTGCGATGAGCTTTGTCTAAGCCATATGTCGTCAGTTCTGAGGCAGACGGTTGATAGTTCACTGATCCGTAGCTCACTAATGAGGCTAACGCTGTTGTAGCCGTTTCATAAGGAGTGGATTCTTCTGTGGAAGAAGTCGTCGTCTCAGTCGAAGAACTAGTAGAAGAGCTTGTTGATGAACTTTCCGTCTCTTCTTTTAGCTTAGTCGTCGTACCGTCTGCTTTGACTTGTTCGATTGAATTTACATTATCACTAGACATCGTCGGAATCGTTGGCGATGCGACAAATGAATTTAAATCGAACGTCAGATAGCTTTCAAATCCTGTCGCAATCACATAGATAGCTGACTCACCCTCTAGCATCGCATAGTAACTACCATCGGCTAAGGCATTCCCGATTAAGATGGTCTGGGTTTTTCCTTTTTTGTTGGTTACGCTAACTTTATACGCTGGATCATCCAATCCGTACGCACTTAGCTCTTCTAAATTTGTCGTCAACTTGCGGGTTGCGGTTAACTTGCCAAAATAACTAGCGATACTGCTAACTGAGCTACTAGACAGTTCTGTAGAAGTTGCACTTGCTTCCGTCCACGTATCATCCCTTAAAGAAAAAGTCATTGTCTTTGTGCCATTTGTATAGCTGACTTTTTTGGTCGTACCTTGCTTGGTCAAATAAATTGTCTCAGCTTCAGATGATGTGGTCTCTTCTTCTGCGACTTTTGTATTGTAAGCTTTTAGTCCAATGTAAGCGGCAAGTAAGACAACAAAAACAATACCTAAGATGACAAAAGGACGCAGCTTTTGATTGATTTTCATATGTGCTCCTCCTTTAGACTTTCCGGCGACGGAACCAAAGGATAAAGCCACCAATTAAAATCGCACCTGGTAAAATAAAGATGGTCGAAATACTGTATTGTCCTGCACTAACGACGGTATTTTGATTGCTGCCTAATGTCTTAGCTTCAATCGAAAGGTTCGTTGTTCCATCAAAGTTACCACTTACCATATTCATAAAGAGTGTACTGTTTTCTAGTGTCGGATAATTTGATAGATTCATAAAGAGTGTACTGTTTTCTAGTGTCGGATAATTTGATAGGAGTGTATCATCCACCATATTGGTCGTGCTCAAGACTGTTAGCTTACCGGATTCGGCCTCTTCTGTGGTCGAGCTGGTCGTTGAATCAGTTGAGTCGCTAGTGGTGTCTGTCGTATCGGTTGCTGCAGTTTGATCAGCCACCGCTGCCAATATATACGTTCCTTGCGTTTGTTCATCATCCGTCACATTGTAGCCATTTGAACTAGTCGTCATCAAGTTGGTGACTGTCACATTGTCAATGCTTGGATCGACCGATGTAAAGCCTTTTGTATTTGCAATCAACAACATTTCATTTGTTATACCTGTTGCATAGTCGCCTGAAAGAGAAAGTTGTGGATAGAGATAATAAGACGATCCTTGGAATGAACGCTCCGTATCTGCAATGTAGCCAGATGTTTCTGATAAGCCATAAGCTTTTAGAAACGCTGAAAGTTTCGGCAAATCAGGATTTTCCGAACTTAATACCACCATGACTTTGCCGCCATCAGCAATATAACTCTCTAAATTCTTGATTTCATTATCGGTAAAGTCAGTCGTTGGCCCATAAATCAATAGCAGGTCAGCATATGTCGGCATCGTATTAGTCAGGACACTATTGTACGTATCAGTCTCGTAATTAGCCTTGGTAAATAAGGTACTAATTGCACTTGGTAAACTACCTTCACCATGGCCTTCTGTCACATAGACTTTTTGCGTGGTCGTGTTGGTTAAGGTATTCAGTGCACTCGTTAATTGCCCTTCACCATCAAACGTCGTAACTGTGTTATACGAGCTGTCGTAGCTTGATGACAGGATACTTGAGAACGATACTGTCGTGCTCTTATCGGTTGTTTTGTCTTTGATATAGATGGTATTTTCTTCTACGTTGTATTTGGTCAATGCAGAAGGATGGACGACTGGATCAATCCATTTTACTGAAATGTTGTCTGATAAATCGGCGTAATTTTCAATAAAGGACTTGATACGTGTATCCGTACTGCTCTTATCAGCGACCACGACCATTTGAATCGAGTCATCCATCGATTTTAAGAATTTTTTACTAACGTTTGATACTTCTAATATTTGCTCTTCTGTTAAATCAACTGATTGCCATTTGGTTGGTAGTTGTCGGACTACTAAGTTGGCAACAATTAAAATGACGATTACCAGAACGGTTAATGCCCCTCGGTAACTTCCCTGCTTAAAAGAAGTGCTCTTAAATGAGGCGCCAATTTCTTTTTTTATTGTTTGTAGTGACTTTTTATTCGGTTGCTTAAAAATTCGTTTGATTTTTTCGCTTAATTTTTTCATCTTCTTACCTCCTAGCTCCAGCGTCTCTTTTGAATGACTTGAATGGTCAAATAGTTAAACGCAACAATCAAGCTGAGCAAGAGAAAGACATTCGGAATATTTAACAAACTGCTGTCAACTAAATCTGTCAAAACTGCAGTTAAGTCAAAACTTGATAAAATGTTTGTCAACAAGCTTTCAAATGATGTCTTGGTCACAAAATACACAATAATTGTACCTAATGCGACAACCGCATAGATGAGTGAGGTAAATGTCCAATTTTGCAAATAGGATTGCAAGGCTAAAGCGACCAACGCGAATAAAATAAGCACCATCACTAAATTAGCCAATGTACCTGAAGGCAAATAATTCGTCAATGTACTCCAAAAATAAAGCAACAACAATACTGCCATCGTTCCTACTGCGGCAATAATTTGACTTTCGGTCGTTGAAGATAAAAACATGCCAATCGCAATATAGACGGAACCGATTAAGAAAAACATCAAAATAGTCAAGTAATCAATTAGAAAATGAGCTGTCCCTAGCATTCTAATAATGACAGGAAAAATCATAAAAATGACACAGGCAATCCCAAGTATGCTGACCATTGCCAAATATTTACCTAGCACAATTTTGGTAACGGAAACTGGCGAGGTTAGTAAGAGCTGATCGCTTTTATTGTGTCGTTCTTCAGCAAATGACTTCATCGTTAAAATTGGCACAATCACAATCATCACCAATAATCCTGACCCCAGTGCATATGAAAAATAGTTGTATCCATAGTTGAGGTTATACACCATAAAATAAATGCCAACAAATGCAAGTAAAAATGCTAAAAACACGCTTCCGATCATGGTAAACGTATACGATTTTAATTCTCTTTTATATATTGCAATCATGCGTTTTGTTCCTCCTCTGATTCATTGACTAGCTTATCAGAAGTTGTTTCTTGCATAATTTCTAAAAAGACTTCTTCCAAATTCGCAGTGGATTGATGCATTTCTAAAATAGGAAGCTTGGCATTGGTAAATGCAAAGAAAAATGCCTCCCGTTCATCATTTTCATTGGAGACGGTGACTGACAGTTTGCACGATTATTTTGCTGTTTCAGTTAATTGATACGTCAATTGAGAAAACTCACGATCCATCACATCTTTGACTTCTTGCGGTGTCCCTTTGACTTCCAATTTTAGAATGACGGAGGTATGTCCGCTTCGTTCAAGCTCTTCTTTTGTTCCATTGACGATTAATTTTCCTTTTGAAATAATCAAAATATCATCACATAATTCTTGCACCTCTGCCAAAATATGGGAGCTGAAAATAACGGTACGCTCTTTGGAAAATTCGCGAATCAATTGACGAATTTCAATAATTTGTTTTGGATCTAATCCCACAGTCGGCTCATCGAGAATCAAAATCTCTGGCCAACCAATCAACGCTTGCGCTAATCCTACCCGTTGCCGATACCCTTTCGATAAATTTTTGATTAAGCGATTGCGGACAGACTGCAATTTTACCTTTTCAATCATTTCATTGACATGGTACTTGCGTCCTTCTTTTGGTACTTCTTTTAATTCTGCACAAAAGTGAAGGTATTCTTCTACTTTCATGTCTAGATATAACGGTGGAATTTCTGGTAGATACCCAATTTTTTTCTTTACTTCCTCTGGATGTGCTAAATTATCCAGACCATCAATTTCCACGCTCCCCGATGTTGCACCAATATACCCAGTAATGATGTTCATCGTCGTTGACTTTCCGGCACCATTGGCACCTAATAAACCATAAATTTTCCCTTTTTCTATCGAAAAACTTACATGATCCAAAGCAATGTGATTGCCATATTTTTTGACAAGATTTTTTATCTCAATCATGACTTCACTCCTTCTGTAGTTTTCCTCCTTTTCATTTCCTTCTCTACCAGAATAAGAAAGAGATATGAATAAAACATGAAGAAATCCGCAATAATTATCTTGGAAGTTTTTTCCTGATAGAAAAAAACACCTCTCTTACAAAAGTAAGAGAGGTGTTTGAAGTATGCTAAATGATTAAGCTTTCACAACGTTTGTTGCTTGTGGGCCACGATCTGATTCTTCAACGTCAAAAGTCACTGCTTGACCTTCTTCTAATGTTTTGAATCCGTCACCTTGGATAGCAGAGAAATGTACGAATACATCGCTACCATCTTCGCGTGTGATAAAACCAAACCCTTTTTCAGCATTGAACCATTTTACTGTACCTTGTTCCATCTTAACTAACCTCCTCATGCTTAAAGCATGTTAATAAAGTTGTAACATTGCTCGCTGATGATAGAGGTGACACAATTTGTTTCAACTTCTATTCCCAAACAAAATTACAATTCTATTTTACACGCTTACTTCCTTGATTGCAATAGGAATCCTCATTGGAAAAATCCTTCCTCACGCAAACTGACATAGCGCCCCGTGCCAATAATCAGATGGTCCAATACCTCAATGCCCATCATTTCTCCACATTCTTTGACCCTCTTTGTGAATTGCAAATCATGTGAAGATGGCTTAGGATTCCCGGATGGATGATTATGCGTGAGAATGATTCTGGCAGCACTCACACGTACTGCTCCCTTAAATATTTCACGCGGATGAGCAACCGATTGATTTAATGAACCGATAAATAAGGTCTCTTTTTTGATGATTTCATTTTTGGTATTTAAGTAGAGACAGAGTAAATGTTCTTGCTGGTAATCTTTCATTTCTTCCATTAATTGTTGCGCGATGGCATAACTCGACTGAACCTTCCCTAGCTTGGGCTGTGAGGCTAAATGGACACGCCTACCAAATTCCATCATCGCTTTTAACTCGATGGAACGCACGACCCCAACACCGGGAATCCGCTGTAACTCCGATAAGCTGGCATCTTTCAATGTATATAAATCGGGAAATTCTTCTAAAATCATCTGTGCAAGATCAATGACTGTATACGGCTTACTCCCTGTCCGTAAAATAATCGCTAATAATTCTTGATTGGATAAAGCTCCTTCGCCTGCCTCAAGCAATCGTTCCCGTGGCCGCACGTAGCTACTCGTTGATTGTAATTCTGCCATCTATTTTCTCCTTTTTTCATTCTCATAAGTAAATACGAAAACCAATCCGTTTCGACAGAAAATACTGGCAAAACGAATTGGCTTATTTAATCAAATCGATAGTGTTCAAGCAGAAAATCAGGTACGTCAGTCAGCTGTGGCAATACTTGTAAGTCTGGCATGTCAGGTGGCGGCAATAAATCCGGAATCATAACGACCGGGATGCCTGCTGCCTGGGCTGCAAGCAGCCCATTTTTTGAGTCCTCTAAGACAAGCAATTCCCTACGCTCTGCCTGTAAGTACTCACGTGCAGCTAAAAAGATGGCCGGATCTGGCTTAGCACGCGGTACATCATCGGCCGAAATGATTGCTTCAAACTGTTCAAAAATTCCTGTTTCGTTTAGTAAGAGGGTAATGAGTTTCTTTGTGTTACTTGAGGCGACGACCGTTTTGATTTTTTTTGTACGACAGAAAGCTAATAACTCATGCACCCCTGGCTTTAACTTCACATGGCCCGCTTCAAATAATGAGACACAATAATCATAACTCACCTGAATGAAGCGCTCGACTTCATCATGCCCCACTTGCGCATCATACAACTGATGATAATAGCGGTGCAATTCTTCATCGGAAATACCTAGACCAGCTAAATACGTCTCTTTGGTAAACGGTAGGCCCAATCGATCCGCAATGTGTTGAGTGCCTTCATAATAGACTGATTCAGAGTCAACTAACAGACCATCCATATCAAATATAATTCCCGTTAACTTTGCCATTACTCCTCCTCTAATGTATGGATCAATGCTCGTACTTGCGACACAAAATACAAAGAACCTGTGACTAAGAGTACGTCGTCATTGGTCATATGCTCCAATAATTCGGCCAATCCCAGTTGCCAAAGGGACACAAACGAAATTCGATTAGGGTCGATAGCTTGGATTTCTTTGGTTAAAGGGATCGCCTTCGGAAATTCAAAAGTCGTCACCAAGATGTCTAGCTCTTTGACTGTCAATAATTTCTCAAGCATCCCTTCGACATCTTTGGTTTTCAACGCTGAAAATAAGACATGGATCGTCTTGCCAGCAAATTCATTTTCCAAATTTTCCACTAACCGTGTCACCGCATGGACATTGTGCGCACCATCCAATACAATCAATGGTTCTTTTGTGACTCGCTCCATTCTAGCTGGCCAATAAGTTTTCTTTAAGCCTTGTTGCACCAACTTTTGCTTGACTGGAATACCTTTTAGCTGGCAATAGAGGATGAATGTTTGTAAGGCTACGCCAGCGTTTTCCGTCTGATGCGTACCAATCAGCGGAATATGGAGACTTTCAAAGACAGCATCTTGTGATTGGAAGGTGAACACTTCCCCCCATTCTTTATCTGGGCGAAGATAGTCGATCTGATAGTCTGTTTGATAACTATAGAGTGGCGCTTGATTTTTTTTAGCCATCTGTTGGATGACTGCCAGTGCTTCAGGTGAGATATTTCCTGTAACGACGGGACGCTTAGGCTTAATGATTCCTGCTTTTTGTGCTGCAATCTCCTCTAGCGTATCGCCTAAAATATCGACATGATCTAAGCCAATCGTCGTAATCACGCTAATTAGTGGGTCGATGACATTGGTCGAATCATAGAGACCCCCTAGTCCCACTTCTATTAGAGCAACGTCGACCTTCATTTCAGCAAAGTACAAAAATGCCATCGCAGTTAATAGTTCAAACTCGGTAATCCCTTGAACATCTTCTCGCTGATCCATTTCAGTAATGATCGGCAGCAGTCGGTTAACATAAGACAAAACCACCTCATCTGCGATAAATTGTTGGTTATATTGAATCCGTTCATTAAAGCATTCAATATATGGAGAAGTAAACGTACCAACGTCGACCCCGACTGTCTCCAGTAGTGCCCGTAAGTAACTAACCGTCGATCCTTTTCCATTCGTGCCAGCTACATGGATACTGTCAAAGTCGCGTTCTGGATGGTTCAACTGTTCAAGTAAATAGTCCATGCGCTTTAATCCTGGACGCACGCCGAATTTTTTGCGTTGATGAATCCAAGCAATTGCTTCTTCTGCTGTTTTTAGCATTATTTCACCCCATCTTCTTTTTCTTCTCTATTCTATCACTTATCAGAAATGAACAAAACGAAGACAGATCACTCCCATCTTCGTTTTATGTTTGTTAAATTGTTTTTAATTGCGCAATTCGCTCTTTCACAGCAGTCTCTTTTGCCAAGTAGTCTGCTTCTTTTGCACGCTCTTGCTCAACTACGTCTGCTGGTGCATTGGCTACAAATCGTTCATTAGCTAATTTTCCTTGCACTCGTTTGACTTCTTGTTGCCATTTAGCTAATTCTTTTTCAAGGCGGCTAATTTCTTCCTCGATGTTGATTAGACCTGCGAGTGGCAAGTAAATGGTCGCCCCTGTTAATACAGCTGACATCGCTAACTCTGGCGCTTGTAAGTCTGGTGCAATTACTAATTCTTCTGGGTTACAGAAGCGCTCGATGTAATTTGTGTTTTGTTGTAAGAATGCTTCAATCGCTGAATCATTTGTTTGAATAAGTAGCGTGATTGGCTTAGATAGTGGGGTATTTACCTCGGCCCGAATATTACGGACAGAACGAATCAATTCCTTCAATACGCCCATACCAACAATAGCTTTTTCATCTTCAAAGGAAGCTTCAACAACTGGGTAGCTCGCGACAACGAGCGAGGTTCCTTCATATGGCAATTTCGACCAAATTTCTTCAGTCACAAATGGCATGATTGGGTGCAATAAGCGCAGACTTTGATCTAGTACATAGACTAATACTGCTTTGTTCGTTTGTTTTGCTGCTTCATTTTCACCGTACAGTGTTTCTTTGCTCATTTCAATGTACCAATCACAAAAATCATCCCAGATGAAATTATACAATTGACGACCTGCTTCACCAAACTCAAAGCGATCAAATAAGTCCGTCACTTTTGCCACAGTCTCATTCAATCGTGCCAAAATCCAACGATCGGCAACTGATTTTTCGCCATTGATTTGTAATTCGGCTGCCGTCATGCCTTCGCAGTTCATTAATACAAAGCGTGACGCATTCCATATTTTGTTAATAAAATTCCAGGCAGCATCCATTTTTTCATAGCTAAAACGAACATCTTGACCTGGTGCGGAACCATTGGATAGGAACCAACGCAACGCATCGGCACCATATTTTTCAATGACTTCCATTGGATCAATCCCATTGCCTAGTGATTTACTCATTTTACGGCCTTGTTCGTCACGGATTAACCCATGCATTAAGACATTTTTAAACGGACGGCGATCGGTAAATTCCAAGCTTTGGAAAATCATCCGACTTACCCAGAAAAAGATAATATCATAGCCTGTTACAAGCGTATTCGTCGGGAAGTAGCGCTTAAAGTCAGCTGAGTCTGTATCAGGCCAACCCATCGTCGAAAACGGCCATAACGCAGAACTAAACCACGTATCCAATACATCATTGTCTTGGTGCCAGTTTTCCGGATCGCTAGGCTCAGTCATTCCTACATAGACTTCACCTGTTTCATTGTGATACCAAGCAGGGATGCGGTGTCCCCACCACAATTGACGAGAAATAACCCAATCATGAACATTTTCCATCCAACGCATAAATGTTTGATTAAATCTTGGTGGGAAGAATTCCACCGCATCCTCTGTCTCTTGATTGTCCATCGCTTGTTTTGCAAGAGGTTGCATTTTTACAAACCATTGGGTAGAAAGACGTGGCTCCACGACAACTCCTGTTCGCTCAGAATGTCCAACATTGTGATTCATTTTTTCGATACGCACTAGACGTCCTTGTTCTTTTAAGTCTGCAACTATTTGCTTTCTAGCTGCAAATCGATCCATGCCTGCATACTTACCAGCTAAGTCATTCATCGTTGCATCTTCGTTCATTACATTGATGCGTGGCAAGTTGTGACGATTGCCGACCTCAAAGTCATTAGGATCATGGGCTGGCGTAATTTTTACGACTCCTGTTCCAAATTCACGGTCAACATACTCATCGGCAATAATCGGAATTTCTTTATTCACTAATGGCAAAATAACTTTTTTGCCGATTAACTCACGGTAACGATCATCCTCAGGGTGGACAGCAATCGCAGTATCACCGAGCATCGTTTCTGGTCGGGTCGTCGCAATCTCGACTTGTCCAGTACCATCTGCAAGTAAGTAGCTCATATGGTAAAATGCACCTTCAATATCTTTATGAATCACTTCGATATCTGATAGAGCTGTGCGTGCTTGTGGATCCCAGTTGATGATGTATTCCCCACGGTAGATGAGCCCTTTTTCATATAATGTCACGAAGACTTTTCGCACTGCTTCTGATAACCCTTCATCTAAAGTGAAGCGTTCGCGGCTATAATCGAGCGACAGTCCCAGTTTTGACCATTGTTCTCGAATGTGGCCTGCGTATTCTTCTTTCCATTCCCAGACTTGATCTACAAATTTTTCACGCCCTAAATCATAGCGCGAAATGCCTTGCTCCCGTAATTTTTCTTCTACTTTGGCTTGCGTTGCAATGCCTGCATGGTCCATACCAGGTAACCACAGTGTATCGAAGCCTTGCATCCGCTTTTGGCGAATAATCATATCTTGTAATGTCGTATCCCAAGCATGACCAAGGTGCAATTTTCCTGTTACGTTTGGTGGTGGAATAACGATTGAATATGGTTTAGCTGTTTGATCACCATTTGGTTTGAATAGATCTTGATCTAGCCATTTTTGATAACGACCCGCTTCGACTTCTTGCGGATTATACTTTGTTGAAAGATTGTTTTCTGTCATAAAGAGACCTCCTGTTTCATTCTTTTGGCATAAAAAAAGTCCTAATGTGTCAGACACATTAGGACGTAAGATACGCGGTACCACCTAAATTGTAGAGCTTACTCTACCCCTTTAGCGTGTGTTAACGGTCACGATCCGATTCAGCTTACTGCCTTCAGCTAAATAACTCCCAAGCTACCTTCTTTAGCTCCTACTGAAAATGTTCCACCCTCATCTTCTCTCTAAAAGTAGGCTTACTAAATACTCCTCTTGATCTTTGCTTTTCTTCGTATATTCTACACATTTCTAAAAAGAAAGTCAATTAGACTAAGCGTTTCGCTGCCTCAATTGCTTGCGTGTAATCAGGCTCATGACTCATCTCAGGTACAATCTCGCGATAGCGAATCACACTATCTTGATCCAATACAAAAATCGACCGAGCATAGCGACCTAGCTCTGGCATATAAATACTATATGCCTCGCCAAACACATTTTCAGGATCATGGACCATCGTCATATCGACACCTTCTTGGCCACACCAATTTGCTTGTTCTTCTTTGGTATTGTTAGAAATCGTCACAAAATGAATACCAGCTAATTGACTGGCTTCTTGATTAAAACGCTTGGTTTGAATCGCACAGACACGTGTATTAATATCTGGAATAATGCTGATAATCGTTGGTTGTCCTTTTAGACTTGCTAAAGAGATTGTTGCATCTTGCATATCATGTAAGGCAAAATCAGGTGCTACTTCTCCCTCTCCAGGCTGATTTCCTGGAACGTCAATGACTTGCCCTTTACGGGTGATTTTCATACTGCGTCACTCCTATTCTTATATACTTTTAGTATAAGCACACAGGAGTAAAAAACCAATGATTATGCTTTGACTGATACGGCTTTTTCTTGCAAGGAGTCAAAGAAGATCAGCGTTTGCAATTCAGTCGTTAAATCGATGTATTGCATATGGACTGATTTTGGTACTTTAACGCGATTCGGAGCAAAATTCAAAATTGCTGTAATACCGGCATCGACAATGGCATCGATTGCATCTTTAGAGTATTTACTTGGAACGGTTGAGATAGCGACTGTAATCCCTTCATCTTTGATAACTTGCTTTAAGTCAGCCATACTATGCACAAAAAAACCATTCACGGTCTTACCGATCATCTCAGGATTATTATCAAAGACGGCCACAATCGAAAGGTTTTCATTTCTGCGAAAATTATTATTAACTAAGGCTTTTCCTAAATTGCCATACCCGCATAATGCAATACGTTTTTCTTCATTACTTTCGAGTAAACGGCTGAAGACTTCTACCAGATAGGGTACATCATACCCATACCCACTGCGACCAAGTTCACCTAAATAGGAAAAATCTCGGCGAATCGTAGCTGAAGGTACTTGGGTAATTTGTGCAAAATCTTTTGATTTAATTCGGACAATTTCAGATTCATTTAATACTTTTAAATATCGCAAATACAATGGCAACCTTTTAGCTGTTGCCTTGGGTAATTTTTTGACTTTCAGATTTTCCAATTTCTTCACCTCAATTGTTACTTTATTCACATAAAAGTGTATCACGCAATCTTTGGTAGTGCAATCATTCTTTTTAGAAAAAACAATAAAAAGCTTTGGAATATGTGAATTCCAAAGCTTTCCTATCCTTAGAGTAAGTCGTCAAATTCAAAATTTACTTGTTCTGATTCTGCACGAATTTCACTAACTTTCAAGCCAGCTAGAGAACGTGCCAACAATCCTTCTAAGTCGAGTCGTTGTTCATATTGTAGGACTTTTTCTAGTTGTGGACGTGTTTTGGGTTGAGGTGGTGCAAAGATCGTACAGCAATCTTCAAATGGCTGGATTGCTAGTTCAAATGTGTCAATCTCTTGTGCTACTTCGATAATTTCTAATTTATCCATTGTTGCCACTGGACGAATCACCGGTGTCGTCGTGACTTCGTTAATGGCCACCATGCTTTGCAATGTTTGCGAAGCGACCTGACCGAGTGATTCTCCATTAATGATGATCAGCCCATTACGCATGTCGCGAATCATATCCGTCAAGCGTAACATCATGCGGCGCGTAATGGTCATCCAATAACCTTGAGGTACACGACGCTTGATTTCTTCTTGTATCTCTGTGAAGGGCACCTCAATGAATTGAATGCTACCTACATAAGGTGCAAGTTTACTTGTTAAATCCTTCGCTTTTTGCAAGGCTTGCTCACTGGTATAAGGCGGACTTGCAAAATGGACTGCCTCGATTTCAACACCTCGCTTCATTGCAAAGTAGCCAGCCACTGGGGAGTCAATCCCACCTGATAGCATCAGCATCCCACGACCAGCTGTACCGACTGGAAGCCCACCTGCACCGAGTAGCGTTTCATAGGATAGATATGCGCCATCGCGTCGAATTTCGACTCTCAGATTAATATCTGGGTGTTTCATCTGGACTTGAATCGCAGGAAATAAATCAAAGACAGCATTTCCTAACGCAACATTTAATTCTCCGCTATCAAGAACAAAATCATGGTCGCTGCGTTTTGCGGTAATTTTAAACGTTTCTTTCCCTGTATAAATTGATTGCATAATTTCTTGAACCGTCTGTTTCAAGACCTCAACATCTTTTTCCACGCGAATACTTGGAGAAAAATTTTGGATGCCAAATATTTTTTGCAATTTTGGCATCACCAGCTGACTGTCTTCCCCATTTAATAAAAGATGCATGCGATCACGGTCGGCATGAATTTTAACTAATGGAAAATCAACCAATGCACGGCGCACATTTTCTGCTAATTGCATAATAAACATTTTCCGATTTTTACCTTTTGTGGACAGTTCGCCATAACGAACCATAATTTCTGAATACTTCACTTTGCGACTCCTTCGCTAATTTTTGCAAATTTTTGGTACAAATGGTTGAAAATAATTAAAAATTGTTCGACTTCCGCCATCGTATTGGATTCATCCAAACTAATCCGCACGGCGCTAGTGGCTAAATTCGCTGGCATGTTCATGGCGTGAAGCGTGCTACTTGCTAAGTGCTTGCGACTTGAGCAGGCACTAGTCGTAGATAGGTAGATTTGCTTTTCTTCAAACGCATGGACCAAAACTTCTCCGCGAATTCCTTCTAGCGAGAAGCAAAGGATATGGGGGGCGAACTGTTCCATCGCAGAAAAAATAGTCACTCGCTCATATTGCGCTAAGGCATTGCGTAGTGCTTGCTTTAAGTCATAAACGTGCGTCGGCTTAGCCGCTTTGCGCTCCATCGCTAACCGTAAAGCCTTAGCCATCGCGACAATAGCAGGAACATTTTCCGTGCTACTTCGTTGGTTATTCTCTTGCCCGCCTCCACTCAGTAAAGGAGACAGCTTTCTTCCTTGACGCCAAAATAGAAAACCAGCGCCTCTTGGACCGTGGAACTTGTGTGCCGAAAATGTCGCAAAATCCACGCGTGGTGTCAACCATTCCTCTGTCGGCACTTTGGTAATGGCTTGTACAGCATCCACGTGAAAATGGATTTTAGGGTAGCTTTCGAGTAATTGACTAATGGCTTTGATTGGTTGGATTGCTCCCATTTCATTGTTCACTGCCATGACGGATACCAAAATCGTATCTTTGCGTATCGCCTTTTCTAGCTCTGAAAGCGAAACAAAACCAGCTGAAGTCACTGGAATCACACTAACTTCAAAGCCTTGCTTTTCTAATTGCTGTGCTGCTTCACTGACTGCAGGGTGCTCAATGCTTGAGATAATGATATGACGACCAAATTCCTGTTTTTCCCAGGCAGTCCCTTTTAGGACCCAGTTGTCACCTTCTGTTCCTCCACTCGTAAAAAAGATTTCTTTTTCCGACACTGAAAGTTGTTGCGCGATTTGCTTTCTAGCTTGCTGCAACAAACGGTTTGCTTGATTCCCTAAATCGTGTAAACTTGAGGGATTTCCCATAATTCGTTGGCTTGTTTTTACGTACGCATCCAATGCTTGTGGATCAATCATCGTTGTCGCACTATTATCAAAATATATCACGTTTTTCTGCCCCTCTATTTCAAAGTCTTACCTATTATAAACACATCATCGGTATGTTTCAAGTTTCTGGTTACCATAAAAAAGTTGGTAATCATCTTTGACTACCAACTTTCTTCTCTTATACTAAATCTGGATGATTGAAGTAAAAGTCTTCAATCCGCTTAAACGCTCCTGGCTCTACCCGTTCAAGAGCAGTCCCAATCTCATCAAGAGCATCTTGATAACGGTATTCTTGATTAAATAAATCAAGGCCGTGATCAATCGCTGCTTTTACATCAGGATGTGTATGACGGTAGCGATTGGCGTATTGCATAACTTGTTCAGTCAAGGATGCCGCATCAACCAAGTCATGTGTCCGATCTGTTAATTCCACCATGTCTTCATCGCAAACAGAAACCATTTTGTTAATATCGTCCATATTGATGCGAATCTTATTCAGTGCTTTGCTTAGTTCTTCCACACGATCAGTTACAAGGAAGAAGTATTCCAAGTACTCACCAGGTAGACCTGGTAATCGTTGTTTTTCAACATATCGTTTTAAATTACGTAAAGTAAACTCGTAATGATCCATCTTTTCTTGAGCTTCTTTTTCGCCCTTTCGTAGGTCACGAATGGATTCATCGATCGTCACTTGTTGGTTTTCAATTTCATCTAGAATTTGATACGCATCTTTATAGAAAGCTTGAATTTCCGTGTAAGGTACTTCTTTTTTCTCTATCTTAGGCTCAAGCAATTCATTTCTTCTAAATAATTCTTCAATTTCTGTTTGGAAAGTTCTTGTTTGGCCTAATTCATTGTGATTCAGTGTATAACTTTGTGCCGTATGATCTAACTCGATTAGTAATTGGCGATTGTTGCGCATCGAGTGCGTAATGTATTCCGATAAGACTTTACGATTACGTTCAACATATTGACGAGCATCGTATTCTTTTTCCATCGTAGCATATAAGTCATCAATATCAGTCGCGATTTCTTTTGTCGCCGCTTCGACTGTATCTAGCTCGACTTTCTCTAAATCAGCCAAGCTTGCTTCGACTTTCCGTGTGACACGAGCTATATCGGATGTGATTTGATCTTCTGGAAATACATAATTTTCATCAATCATTTTTTGGTAGCCGGCTTGTAGCTCTTCTAACTGACCTGGGAAACGATTCGATAATTCATCGACTAATGGTTTGACGCGTTTCATCGTTGCTTCTAACTCGTACGTATCTTTTTCTGCTTTTTCCAATACTTCGCGAGCTTCAATTGGGTCACCCGATGTATTCAGCATGACAAATTTCGTAAATTCTTCTTCGACTTGTTTTGCTTGCTTTTGTAACTCAGCATGCGCTGGTTCAAACGTCGTTGCTTCTTCTTTTAGTTCTGATTTTAGCTCTTCAAAAATATCTAAGGCTTTTTGCACAGCTAGTGAATTGCGCTCTTCTGTTTCACGCAACTCTTTTAGCCCTTGACGAATTGTCTGTGCTTGCTCTTCCATCTCCGTCAGCGTCTTATCTGCATCAGCAGTAGCTGCTTTCGCTTTGAAGAACTTCAACGATTCATTTTGGCTCTCAACTTCAAAAATTTGGCTTTCTAATTCAGCAAATGATTTTGTTGATAAATCTGCCCATTTTTGGTTCCATTCTCGAAAAGTATTTTGGCTTTGACCAACTAAATGCATTTTTTTCACTTCATCAATCTCTTCAATGACTGGTAAATCAAATAACTCTTCTTTGCGTTTTTCTAATCCATTAAGTGTCTCTTGATTTTTCTTTCTGATATAATAACCGACTATATAAAAGGCCGCTACCACGAAAAGAATCACTACGACTAAGCCGACGACTCCATTAGTTCCCATTATGGTTCCTCCATTTTTCAACTTCATTCTGTCTTAAAAAGTCTCGTATTCTCATTTACTAAAGCACGCTTTCACAGAATGCGCTCGATTTAGACATCTACTGTAAATTATAACACAAACAATAATGCCATTCACTAATCAATCTGAAAAAAATAAAAATTCGTTTTCTCGCAATTTTCTCATGATTTTTTCGGCAAGTTTTCATTCCATACTTGATTTCTTTAGTCTAAACCTGTACCCTAGGAAATAAATATTAAATAGAGGTTGTAAAAGTGATGAAAGTTGCAAAATTTGGTGGCAGTTCACTTGCATCTGCCGAACAGGTTCAAAAAGTTGTCAATATCATTAAAGAAGATACCGAGCGTCGTTTTGTCGTAGTCTCTGCACCAGGCAAGCGATTCAAAGAAGACATCAAAGTTACCGATTTATTAATTTCACTTCATGAAGCCATTGTACAGCAAAAGAATAGTCAGGCGTTGCTTGATGAAATTTACCAGCGATATGAAGAAATCGGCGCTACATTTCAAGTTGAACCAGACATCTTAGCTGAAATTAAGCAAAATTTGGTCCAATTAACGGAACAACAGGCACCTTTCACGCCGTATTTTTATGATCGGGTTTTAGCCAGTGGAGAAAACAACAATGCCTTGTTAATCGCTGGTGTCTTTAAAAGCCAAGGTTTAAAGGCTCGTTACATCAGCCCCGCTGAATTAGGAATTCTTGTCAGCGAAGAACCTCAAAACGCTCAAATTCTATCAGAAAGCTATGGCAAAATTTATACTTGGCATAATTCCTCTGAGATTTTAGTCATTCCGGGATTTTTTGGTGTGACAACGAGCGGAGAGATTTGTACCTTCTCCCGTGGTGGCTCTGATATTACTGGTGCGATTGTAGCCGCAGGTGTCAAAGCTGAGCTATATGAGAACTTTACCGACGTTGATGGCATCTACGTAGCAAATCCTAGCTATGTGCATAAGCCTGTCCTAATGACAGAACTAACGTACCGTGAAATGCGCGAGCTAGCCTATTCCGGCTTCGGTGTCTTCCATGAAGAAGCCCTAATGCCTTCTTACAAAGCAAAAATTCCGGTCGTCATCAAAAACACAAACAATCCATCAGCACCTGGCACGCGCATTACGAACAACCGCTCTTCAAATGAACAAGCAGTTGTTGGGATTGCAAGTGACGAAGGCTTTAGCATGATTTACATTAGTAAGTACTTAATGAACCGTGAAGTTGGCTTCACCTTGCGTGTACTTAAGATTTTTGAAGAATTTAATCTCAATTACGAGCACATGCCTTCTGGGATTGATGACATCTCTATTATCATTCGTGCACGACAATTAAACCCCGAATTAGAAGAAGCCCTTCTTCGGAAAATCGCCTATGAGATTGATCCAGATGAATTACGTATCACACATGATTTATCAATGGTCGTTGTCGTTGGCGAAGGGATGAAGCATCGCGTTGGCATTACTGCTGACAGCACGGCCGCTCTTGCTAGAAAACAAATTAATTTAGAAATGATTAATCAAGGTTCATCTGAAGTGAGTATCATGTTTGGTATTCATAAAGAGCAAGAAAAGCTCGCCATTCGCACGTTATACTATACATTTTTTGATTAGAAAAAAATCGCACCCGACTCGTTTTCACATAACAATGTGGCTAAGCGAGTCAGATGCGATTCTTTTTTTGTTTATTTGCTAGAAGCTTAAAATGAACCAGTGCATCGAAAATTCCGTCAACTTGATGTGACCCTGTTACATAGTCAGCAATTTTTTTCACTTCAGGACGAGCATTCCCCATAGCTACACCGACACCAGCAGACTCAATCATTTGAATATCATTTTGATGATCGCCAAAAGCCATAAAATCAGCCAACTTCATCTGAGTAAAGTCCGCAACTTCTTGCAATCCAGATTTTTTGTTTATCCCTTTTGGAATAATATCTACGGAAAATCGGTTGGATCGTACAATTTCAAACTCAGGAAATTGATTTTCAATTGCAGCTGTTTCTTTTTCTGAACAAAATAATACACATTGATTGATCTGTACTGGTCGTTTCACCAAATCCTTGTAGCGATTTTTCCGGCGATTCGGACTCCATTTTTGAAGTAGGTACCGCAATGTCCCTGTCGGCAACCAATCTGGTAATAACGTCAGTAACTTCGCAATATAATACGAATGACCAAATCGGATCGTAAAGCTTCCGTATTGCGTATCTTTGGTATAAAACAACGCCTGGCGGTGAGTACGATCAAAAAAATCAGCCAACTGATCTAATTCTTGTTGCGAAAAGTGGTGTTCACTAATCAATTGATCTCGAAACGATACCAGCGTACCATTGAATGAAATAACTGCATCAAACGAAAATTTGTTTAATGGGTGAGGCATCTTCACTGGCGAGCGACCTGTCGCTAAGCAACATAAAATCCCCTGTTCTTGTAAGCTATGCATCGCTTGCATCGTAGACTTTCTGATTGTGCCTTGCCTAGTCAAAAGCGTGCCATCAATATCAAAAAAGACCGCTCGAATCATACCTATCCCTCCTTCCTCTATTAAAATAGATCCATTTGATTAGGGTGTAGTCCACTATAATCGATATGTAATAGGCTTTGTAATTGTTTGGCATTTGCCGCTGCATGACCGCCAGAATTATTATTAAAAATCACTGCTACATTGGCCGTCTCTTTTTGACACTGCTTCATTCCTTCAGCTAAATCCATTAATTCGTGTGTGTGGTAGTCATACAACGTGCGATATGCTCGTGCATCGGGACCCGTATAAACCCAACCAGCATCATTTCTACCATGAAGTCGAATAAGTACCGCCTCTGAATTCGTAACTGTAAAATCTAACGGGACTGTACTGGCGATTTTTTTGGGCTCATCTGCCACCACTAAAGAATACCGCTGTTGCTTCATAAAGGCATGCATTTTGTCAATATTAGCCTTATCATACCAACTTGCATGGCGAAATTCAATGGCGACCACTTCATTAGGAAACCATTGGCGCAAGTGCATGAGATACGTCACATTTTCTCGTGTACACGTAAAACTAGCTGGAAACTGAGCTAGTAGACAAAACAATCGACCCTGATCAATCATTGGTGCTAGACGTTGACAAAAAGTATGAGCTACACCACGAAAGGTTTCATCTTCGGCTAATGGCCGATGGGTCGTAAAAAGACCAGGTACCTTTAAGATAAATTGAAAGTTTTCAGGAATATCCGTTAGCCATTTTTTGATATGGGCTTCTTGAGGAATATAATAAAAACTCGTATCCAATTCAACAATTGGGAAGTATTGACCGTATTCATATAGACTGATGTTTGTCTTACCATTTAATGAGCCATGCTCTTGAAATCCAGTGCAACCAATGAAAATCATGTCCTTTTCTCCCTCCCTTAGTTTCTTACCCTTGAACTTCCGCATTTCCTTAAGTATAATGCAATCACAGTTCCAAAACAAACGATTCATTAAGGAGCAGAACGATGAAAACAATTCTTGTCTTACATACAGGTGGCACGATTGCCATGAAAGAAGATTCACTTGGTCGCGTAGCCCCTGATGAAAAAAATCCATTATTAAAAGCCACACTGGCGACATCTTCAAATCCAACTATTTTAGTCGAGGATTTTTTCCAATTGCCAAGTCCGCATATCACCTTAGCGCACATGATAAAACTAAAGCAACGCATTCAGCAGGCAAAATACGATGGTGTCGATAGTGTCGTTATTACTCATGGCACAGATACCCTAGAGGAGACGGCCTTTTTCTTAGATATGACTATCGGCGACTTGCTTCCCATTGTCTTAACAGGTGCGATGCGTTCAAGTAATGAAATAGGCAGTGATGGCTTATATAATTTTGCCAATGCCTTACGTGTTGCTGAAAGTCCCGATTCCATCGGTAAAGGTGTGCTCGTCGTCTTAAATGACGAAATCCATACTGCACGCTATGTAACTAAGACCCATACGACCAATGTTGCAACCTTTCGAACACCAACTTTAGGACCAATCGGTATCATTGCCAAGCATCAAGTATTGTATATGCTTGAATTACTCGCCACCGAACGTCACGATGTAGCAGACATGTCTGGCTTAGTGCCCATTGTCAAAGCCTATGCTGGTATGCAAGGAGACTTTTTTGAAGCCTTGGCCCAAATGCCAATCAATGGCTTAGTCATCGAGGCACTAGGCGCAGGGAATCTTCCACCAGAGACGCTCCCTGCCTTACAGTCGATACTTAAAAAGGAGATTCCGATTATTTTGGTTTCTCGCTGCTTCAATGGCATCGCCGAACCAGTCTATTCCTATGAAGGTGGCGGTGTTGAGCTGGAGAAAATGGGTATTATTTTTTGTAAAACCATCAACAGTCAAAAAGCCCGCCTGAAATTATTAATCGGCCAACACGCCAATTTAACTCCACAAGCTTTTAAACAATTTATGGAGAGCTAAGTAAGTTTTACTTATTTAGTTCTTTCCATTCAATAAATGCCTCGCAACACGTTTCCTCATGAAGCATGATTGCATGTCTTGTACACATCGCTTGATCTTGATTAATTTTTTCAACCACACTGGCTATTTCATTGCCATATTCTACTTCTTTATCATATCGAATCGTAATAGTCTTAGGCACATAACTCGTCAAGAAATCCCGACCTAAAACATCTAGAATCCAATGAAAATAAACGGCATTATTGACATGGTGATTGCTATCAATGTCAAAAAAACGCACCCGATACGGTAAGCTTTCACCAGCAACAATTTTCTCTAATTTGCCAAAGCGCTTGATTTTCGTAATTTTTTGACTTTCAAAAGGGGCGATGATCTCATCTACCACACGGCTGAGTTTTCTCGTTTCGATATTCATTAGCCCAAAGACTGCTTGAATGTGTACCAATTCTTCACCTGATACTGTACGAATCCAAAATGACCGATAGCAAAAATATTTGTTGTATTCCTCGGCTTTGGTCGTCACAATAATCTGCTCATCCACCTTGGGTAACCGCGTGATTTCAAGATGATAATTGGTTAATATCCATGTTACACCATGTTGATGAATATACTCACTTCCTCGATTGAGTTCGTTGCTTTGGGTTTCTGAAACTTGGATTGCTAAACTAATCACTGTTGGGAGTGTCATATTGCCATTCATGTCACACTCATAGTAGACGACCTCGTGCTGACGGCTAAATTCTTTTGCCATGTCTGTTCTTCCTCTCTGTCTCTGCCAGATTTTTGTGCAGTATTTCTTTGTATCTAGAAATGCGCTTCACTAGTTATTATACAAAAAACCAATTGAATGGAAAACGCAAGACATCTTCCAAACAACTGGCTCTTATAGTTTTTTGCAGGTAATCTTTGGTTAATTCTATTTACGCTAAGGCACCCATCGGATCCCACGGTGAAAGAACAGTCGGTTGTTCATTAAAGGCAGCCAATTGTTCTTCCGTCAAGAAATCTTTACGGACAACGATTTGATAGGTGTATTCATCCATCCACGCATCACTAGCGACAAAAAAGCCTTTTGTTCCGACTTCTTCTCCCCAGCTATTTTCCACTTTCCATTTGGTTGATTGACCATCCACTAGATCAACACCCGTTAACACCATCGCATGAGTCATCAAGCTTTCACCAAAATCTAAACGTTGTGCTTTGGTCATTGTAAAGTCAATATCAAAAAGATCGTTATAGTCAAAGACATCAGTCGCCATGACACCTGTGTCACGCGTCGAAGATTGACCTACATCACAACCAAACCAAACTGTTTCACCTTGTTCCAATTGAGCAATGGCTAATTGTTTAAAGGTTGTCATATCTACATTTAAATATTTTACTTCCTTGCCACCTACAACATTACCTAACATCTCGACTGTGTATGATTTGTTAAATGGTTTGTCTTCAGTCGGTGCATTGATAATGCTGACATAGTTATCAAGGTCGACACCCACGAATTTTTCATAGAATGTGTGCGGTGTTAATTCACGATCAATGTGATAGTCACCTGCTTCATCACGGTACTCAAAATCAAATGTTTCAGGCGGTGTGCCTAAGGAAATTGATAAGAAGTTATAGACTTCTTGCAACATTGTTTCTTTTGCTGCTTGGATTGTCGCGTCATCTTTGCCCTCAGCAACTAATTGACGCAAAGTGATCGCATCCTTGCGTAATTTTTTGTTCAATTGACTATTTAATACCTTAGAATTACTTGAGCTAGCACTTTCAGGCATCACATATTGAGGTACCACACCATATTTTTGGAAAATGGAAACAATCATATCCCATTGACCGCCATCTTGTTGCGGTACTTGTAATAAAAAGGCTACTTTACGGCTCGTTACTTCATCTTTAGCCGTTGCTAAAATATTTTCGTAAAAGTAATTTGATTTTTCATACTTGTCCCAAAAAAAAGTATAGCTTTGAGATAATTCAAACTCTTTTAATTGAAAGTTGTTCAGTAATTTATGACGGAATGTATTCAACGCTGCAAACATCCAACATCTACCAGATTGTTTTTGATTGGCTACTTTACCAGTAGTTAAATCAATCGAGAAGACCGGCACATTTTCGACATGTGCTTGGACATTTTCTGCCACTTCTTGTATGCCATTTTTTACTGCTGCTCGTTGAACAGCTAGTTGTTTTCTATTTGTTGAAAATGCAGCCAGTGATGCTGCAGTCATATCTTTTGTTATTTCACCCATTACAAATCCTCCTTTAATATAACCACTATTCTACTACTAGCAAACTTGAAAAACAACAACACTTATTGGACAAAAAAAAAGCACCCAGTGATGGATGCTTGACTCCGGCAGTAGGACTCGAACCTACGACATCATGATTAACAGTCATGCGCTACTACCAACTGAGCTATGCCGGAATATTACATTAATAATATAACAATAACTAAATGAGAAAGCAATAATATTTTAAAAAAATTGCTTAAATTTCTCCAAATATTTTTTCTTTTTCATTGTTATGATATCCATTCTTATTACAATCATCTTAGAGAGGAAGATGGGTATGTATTCAAGAAAAGAAAAACGGTTAAAAAAGCAAAGAAAACAACTAATAAAACGATCTTTGTGTCTGATATTCGTATTATTCATAGCATTGAGTGGAACTGTCTATCTATCAAAGCAATCTTCCCATCCAACAAAAAAGCAAGCGATAGTAATGACAGCCTTACCAGCTTCGAACTATGAAAATTTACAAAAAACAGTTGTTGATTTCCAATCAGCCAACTCTTTTGATAAACTATTAACGACCAAAAAATTTATCGGTACAGCCTTAATTGTAAAAAACGATCAGATTATCTTAGAAAAAGGCTATGGCTATAGTAATCAAGCAGCACACAAAAAAAATACAGTTCATTCACATTTCCAAATTGGTTCTATTCAAAAAAGCATAACAGCTTCACTCATCGCGCAATTAATTGAAGCAAATAAGCTTTCTTTCCAAACAAAACTCGCTCAGTTTTTTCCAAATATATCTGGTAGCGAGCAAATCACGATAAAACAGATGCTCAATATGGTTAGCGGGCTAACGATTCGCTCTGTTCCTTCTGATTCGACCAACGAACAGGTTCTTCTTGACGAGTATATTCATCAAGCATATGGTACACACACAGGAATATTTCATTATGCGCCAATTAATTATAATTTACTTGCCGGTGTGATTGAAAAACTTACCAATCAACCCTATTGGAATGTCGTTAAGAATCAGCTATTACGACCAGGAGGATTGGATCACACCAACAACTATACCGATTGGTTTCAGCGTGCCAATCATACGACTTCCTATCAGCTCATTAATCAAAAAGATTATGCAAAAGTCATTTATCCACCACTCAATACCTATGCACGTGAAATTGGAACAGGCAGTATTGATATGTCGATTGGAGACTTGTATTGGTACTATCGTAGTTTGATGAACCAGACATTTTTCTCAGAAAAAGTTTCAACAGAACTTTATCGACCATTTAAAGGTGAGTACTATTCAGGTGGACTATATGTTCATCCAACTTACTTTCGTTCAAGAGGTGAAATCGCTGACCAACAAACATTAGCACTTTTTGATAAAAATGCCCACACTGCTGTAATTCTTATGTCAAATGAAAAAAACAATCAACTTCAAATGTCAGCAATTCAGTCCATTTATTCTACTATTTCGCATTCACATGTTCAGTTTTAAACCATGTTCTTTTGAATAAGAGTATAAAAAAGGAATATGATATAGATAGTTAATGCTGCCAACTTTTTAAAAATTACAGTAGAAATTACGAAAAAAGACCAGAAAATTCAGAAGTTATTTTGGTGTGCACCCCGTCAATAGGACAATGAAATAGTATAAGATTTTTTCGTCGAACTACCCTGAGTTTTGGGGTAGTTTTTTTGATTTATTTTAAAAGCAACTGT
>ENA-OWZU01000049-OWZU01000049.1-human-gut-metagenome-genome-assembly--contig:-NODE-49-length-45850-cov-16.167245_pt1 | contig 45850 bp, 32 predicted proteins | sample MGYA00249263_ERZ652121 | MGnify/ENA primary metagenome ERZ652121 (study PRJEB26925, sample SAMN05827113) | human gut metagenome | biome: ENVO:2100002; feature: ENVO:00000062; material: ENVO:00002003... | reverse complement strand
TCGCTCGCCTGCATAAGGCCGGTATTCAGGGCGTTCGTACGGTTTCGGGTGATGCCTGCGAGCTTGATGAGGTGCTCACATCGTTTGATGCCATGCTTGGCGAGCCGGTTAAGTTCGACACGGTCTTTATCGATGCGCCGTGCTCTGGCACCGGAACCATGCGTCGTCATCCCGAGATTCCGTGGCGCCTGACCGAAAAGGATGTGACGGTTGAGCTGCCCAAACTGCAGCTGACGATGCTCAAGGAAGCTGCCGCGCGCGTGGCTGCCGGCGGTGAGCTCATTTATGCCACCTGCTCGGTTTTTGATGAAGAGAACACGCAGGTCGTGGATGCCTTCCTGGCCTCTCCCGAGGGCGTCGACTTTAGCGTCGCACCGCTCTCCGAGGCGCAGATTTTGCAACTCCCGGAGTTCGATCAGGCTAAGAAGCTCGTATCCGTACGCCAGAACGAACGAGGCCTCTTCCAAAGCGTGCCGGTAAACGCCGATTCCTACGACGGCCACTTCTGCGCCAGGCTGGTCCGCAAGTAACGACTAAGTTGCGGTGAAATAGGGATCGAATAGCGGCTTCTAGCCGCCAAACAGTCCTTATTTCACCGCAACTCAGAAGATCGTGCGAGTGGAGATCGCAATAGCGGTAAAGAGTGGGAAAAAATGGTCCTGTTTCATACTTGCTGCTATCAAAAGTAGGGCGGATTACGGGGCTAGATCGGTGATGCCCGACCACAGCAAAAATGGCCTTAATAAAACCGCAGGTAGATGGCTTGTTGAAATTTGCAAATTACCGGAATGGATAGAGGTTGTCAATTCAGCCCCGTAATCCGGCAGAGTTTTGAAATGTTACAAACTTAGCATCAGCCCGAAATCCGATCTAAAGAAAAGTTGCGGTGAAATGGTTCCTGTTTGGCCGTTGGATGGGCTGATTCAGGAACTATTTCACCGCAACTCATAGGGAAATCTGAGTAGTGAGACCGCTTGTCTCTAGTGGTTGTGCGGGCAGTTGGCGCAACAGCCGCTGGTGGCGCTGGTGCTGGAGCCGCCGCTTCGCTGGTCGGTGTTGTAGAAACCGCTGCCCTCAAATTTTATGCCGCTGGCTGAGAACGTCTTGGCCGCCGGGGCACCGCAGCTGGGGCACACGACCTCGGGGGTCTCGGACATGGGATGCTCAACCTCAAACACGTTGCCGCAGCTCGAGCACTTGTAATCGTAGCGCGCCATAAATACTTCCTTTTCAGCACAAAGCGGGCAGATTACTCTGCCCGCAAAAATTCAAACGTCTGTAACTGTACCCTATATCGGGGGTTTTATCACGCTTCGCCCCAGAATCTATGGTTGTTGCGCAGGAGCCGCGCGGTTTTGCCCTCGGCGGCTGCAATGTCCGCCTCGTCAGCCTGCCAGGTCCAGTTGCCCGTGGCCACGCCCGGCACGTTCATGCGTGCGTCGTCGCCCAGCCCCAGCACGTCCTGCAGCGGCATCATCACCAGGGGAGCGTCGCTTGCCAGTGCGTCGCTCATCAGCTTGGCCGCCACCTCAACACCGCTCGGTTCATCGCCGCCCGCAAAAGAACGCGTACACCAGCCGGCGAGCGTCGACGTGTCGTGCGTCGAGGTGTACAGAATCTTGCCGGGCGTGGGATGCACACCGCAACGAACGTCGTAGTCGCTAAACTCCAGCACGTCCATGCCGGGGAAACCGCAGGTCGATGCCATGGCGCGAACACCGGGCGTCAGATAGCCCAAGTCCTCAGCGATAAAGTTGAGCGGACCCAGCTCGTCATAAGCGGTCTGGAACAGGTCCTTGCCCGGTCCCGCCAACCAGCGACCTTCGGCGCAAGCCTTGCCTGCGGGGATACTAAAGTAACTGTGGAATCCCAGGAAGTGATCCAGGCGCACGCGGTCGTAGAGCGAAAACGCACGACGCAGGCGATCCATCCACCAGCTATAGCCGTTCTGCTTCATGTGGTCCCAGCGGAACGTCGGGTTGCCCCACACCTGGCCCTCGGGCGCAAAGTTGTCGGGCGGCGCGCCGGAAATCTCGATTGCCTTGCCGGTATCGGACAGCCAGAAGTTCTCAGGTTCGCTCCACGCGTCTGCCGAATCGTCCGACACGTACATAGGAATATCGCCGATAACCTCGATGCCCTTCTTGTGCGCATAGTTCATGAGCTCGCACCAAGCCAAGTCAAAGCGGTACTGCATGTACGCCTGAAGCTCGGCCTCGTTGTGGAAGCGCTTGTCGTCGATCAGATGCTCGTTGTAGCGCGCGACATCTGCCGGCCAATCGTGGCGCGACTCGCCCTCAAAGTACTTTTTGACGGCCATATAGACGCAGTATTTCTCGAGCCAATCGGCATTGCGATGCTTAAACGCGGTGTACAGCGGGTCAGCATCCTCGCCGCCGCGGGCCTTCCAGGTCTCAAAGTCGGCTGCCAGCTCCTCGTGGCTCTCGGGTAGGAGGTCGATATTGCCTGCAAAGGCCGAAGGACCGGCGTAAGGGGAGCGGAAGAAGTCCGTGGGGTTGACGGGAAGAACCTGCCAGTAGCGCATGCCCATGGCGGCCAGATGGTCGATAAAGCGACGCGTGGGCGCACCGATCGTACCGGGTTTGCCGTCGTCGGTCGGCACCGATGTGATATGGCACACAACACCCGCACCGTGATCGAGCGGCTCCTGCAGGCGCTGCTCGGCGTGGTGATAGATGATCGACGAACCCAGTGGGTACAGGTCGAGCGTGACCGTACCGTTGTGGATCTCGCACTCGTGACCGCTAATCACATCGCTCGCGCATTCGCCGAGCGCCGGAATCGTCACGCGGTGTGAATTGCGCAGGCTGCGGTTGATGATAACCGTCGCGGCCTCGCCGTCTTTGCCCGTGCGGGTGTAAGCCAAGACTTCGTCGTTGAGCGCAAAGGCCTTGATTTCGCCATCGACCATAAAGGGCAGCGCGCGGCGCACGGCAGACGCGTTCTTAACGATGGCCAGCGTGTCGAAGTCGTGGAGTTGGTCCTTGGTCGGCAGGGTACGGCGGTTGCCCGGATCGGTGAGGCCCTCCAAGCCGTACTCGTCGCCATAATAGATCGAGGGCACACCCGGGAAGGTCATCTGCATGAGCGTCGCCAGCCAAAAACGGCTCTTGGCCAGACCCATCGAGTTATCGTCCAGGCGCCATTTGCTGCGCTCGCTCTCGGGCAGCTGTGACTCGTCGGGGCCACCGCCGAGTACTGAGATGATGCGAGGACGGTCGTGGCTCGAAAGCAGATTGAGTGCGCAGGCCAGTGCCTCGCGCGGGTAGTTCTCGCGCAGGGTCTCGATATCCTCGGCAGCCTGATATGCGTTCTTGTAGCCCATCAAAAAGCCGATGACCATGTCGCGGAAGGGGTAGTCCATGGCGGAGTCGAGCTCCGAGCCCTGCAGATAGCGACGCAGGTGGCCATAGCTGATCTTGTTGGAGGCGTCTTCCCAGACTTCGCCGAGCAGCAGCGCGTCGGGCTTCTCGGCGAGCACGGCCTTTTTGATCTCGGCCAGGAAGTCGTCGGAAAGCTCGTCGGCCACATCGAGTCGCCAGCCATGGGCACCGGCGCGCAGCCATTTACGGATCACGCCGTCCTTGCCCAGGAGCCGCTCGCGCACCAGTTCGGAGCTCTCATTGATGGCGGGCATGTTGCCCACGCCCCACCAGCAGTCATACGAACCGTCCTCATGGAAGTAAAACGCATCGCGCCACGGTGAATCCTCGCTCTGCCAAGCGCCCACGCCGGGATAGTTGCCGTAGCGGTTGAAATAGATCGAATCGTCGCCCGTGTGGTTGAAGACGCCGTCCAGGATGATGGAGATGCCCAGCTTCTCGGCTGCCTGGCACAGCTCGGTAAAGTCCTGCTCGGTGCCCAGGATCGGGTCGATCTTGGTGTAGTCGGCCGTGTCGTAGCGGTGGTTACTCGCGGCCTCAAAGATTGGGTTGAGGTAGATGGCCGTAAAGCCTAGCTCGGCAATGCGGGGCAGGTCATTTTGGATACCCTTGAGCGAGCCGCCGTAAAAATCCCAGGTCTTGATGGAGCCGTCTTCGGCACGCTCGTACTCGGGCGGTTCGTTCCAGTCCTCGACCATGCGGCGCTGGATTCCTTTGCGCGGTTTTTCAACTTCGGCAAGCGTACGCTCGTGCCAGTTTTCGTCGCGGGCATAGCGGTCGGGGAAGATCTGGTAGACCATGCCACGCTCGTACCACTCGGGACGAACTTCGCGGTGCTTGTAGACGGTGATCTGGAAGGACGGGACCTCGGCGTAGCTGTAAGTTACGCCCTCGCCACCGGTGCGACCCTGCGGTGCGCCCAGACGGACCTCGGGCTGGCCCTCGATGTTGCAGATAAAGCTGTACCAGATAAGACAGGGCTCGGCGCACTCAAGCTCTACGGTAAATATGCCGTCGCCCTCGTGCGTCATGGGATACAGAGACTCACCGATCTCATCGACCCAGGTGCGCAGGGTAAGCGTTGCCTGCGCGGGATCGGCATCCTCTAAAATAACCGAGAGCGAAACGGAAGTTCCGGTGGTCACAGCGCCAAACGGAGTGCGAAACTGCGGTAGACGGCTGTTGTGAATCAATCTCATAATACGGTCCAGTTCAATAGAATCACGGCCTGCGGGCCATGGGCTTTACGCACAGGATATAATTATATCTGTTGTACACAGGCTGTATAAACAACATCCGTTTACCATCGGCGAACGGTTGTCCTAGAAAATCGTTTTACCATCCAAATTATCGCGATATTCGAAAACGCCCAGGCGGATACTATTTGTAGTCAAACAAAAGTACATCGGTTTACTACGACGAATTGAATGATCTCAACCACGGTCAATTTGGTGATATTAAATCCGCAGGTAGAAGCGTTGCCAATTTCATAGAATACTCTCCGTGGTCGGCCAGAGCTATTTTGTCGTAGTAAACCGGCCCTCTTTTTAATAGAGAAGTTCAACCAAGAAGAGGGCGCCTGGTTGGGGCGCCCTCTTTTGCGTTGGATTAAGTTTTAATCGTCCAGACTAGTGACGCTTGCGGGTGGCCGTTGCCTTGCGGACGGAGGTCTTCTTGGTCGGAGCCTTTTCCTCGGCTGGAGCGGCGGGGGAGACCGGGGCCTTCTTGGCGGGCTCGGTCTTTGCAGTAGCCTTCGGAGCGGTCTTGACCTCAGCGGCCTTCGGTGCCGGCTCGGCCTTTACTGCGGGCTTGTCCTCAGCCGTAGCCTCTGCCTTGGGAGCAGCGGCCTTGGTCGTGGCCTTTTTGGCCGTCGTCGTAGCGCGCTTGCGCGTGGTGGTCTTGGCGGCCGGCTTTGCCTCGGCCTTGGGCTCGGCACCCGCCTCCTCGACCTTGACGGCGGGCTTTGCGGCAGCCTTCGTAGTGGTCTTCGTAGCAGCCTTCGTCGCAGCGGCCTTGGTCGTTGTCGACTTCGTAGCCGTGGCCTTCTTGGCGGTCGTGGTCTTGGTCGTGGTCGTCTTCTTGGCAGCGGTCTTTACCGGAGCCTTGGCGGCCGGCTTGGCATCAGCGACCTCGGCCTTTACCTCGGGAGCAGCCTCGGCTTCTGCGGCCTTCTTGGCAGCGGCGGTCGTGCACTTGCGCGTGGTCGTTGCCTTGGCAGCAGTCGTCTTTGCTGCGGCGGTCTTGGTGGCGGCAGTCTTGGTTGTCGTAGCCTTCTTGGCCGTCGTCTTGCGAGTCGTGGTCTTCTTAGCTGCGGGCTTTGCAGCGGGCTTGACCTCGGTCTCTGCCTCAGGAGCAACCTCAGCCTTCACCTCAGGCTCGGCCTTTGCGGGCTCAGCCTCAACCGGCTTCTCCTCGGCCTTGGGCTCCTCAACGGTCACCGGCTCAGCTGCAGCCTCAGGCTCGTCGACAACAGCCGTCGGCCTCTCAATCTCCGGGTGCATAAAGAAGTACAGGTCCAGATACTTGTCGGCCGAGCGCGTCCAGCTAAAGTCCTGGCTCATGGCCTGCGTAACCAGCTTGTTCCAGGCATCGCGGTTGTCCCAGAACAGGCGTGCCGCACGGAACACGGCGTCGCCCATCTCATCGCCGTTAAAGTTGGTAAACGAGAAGCCCGTGCCCTCGCCGGTAAACTCGTTGTACGGCTGCACGGTGTCCTTCAGGCCACCGGTCTCGCGCACGATGGGCAGGGTGCCGTAGCGCATGGCGATGATCTGCGACAGGCCGCAGGGCTCAAACTTCGAAGGCATCAGGAACATATCGGCGGCAGCGTACATGCGCTGCGACAGCGCGGGGTCAAACTCGATGCGCGCGGCCATGGTGCCGGGGTACTTGTCCTGGAAGTAGCGCAGACCGTCCTCGTAGTCGCGGTCGCCGGTGCCCAGTACCGCCACCTGCACGCCGCCGGACAGGATGCGGTCGAGCGCGTACATGACCAGGTCCATGCCCTTCTGGCGCGTCAGGCGCGTGACCATCACCATAAGCGGACGGTCGTCGCGAACCTCGAGCCCCAGCTCTTCCTGCAGCTTGGCCTTGCACACGGCCTTTCCAGAACGGTCCTCGACGGTGTAGTTGGCGGCAATGCGCTTATCGGTCGCCGGGTCAAAGCCCGTCACGTCAATGCCGTTCAAAATGCCCTGCAGCGCGTACGAACGCTCGCGCAGCACGCCGTCCAGGCCCTCGCCAAATTCGGGCGTCTGGATCTCGTTGGCATAGGTGGGGCTCACCGTGGTGATGGCATCGGCATAGTGCAGCGCACCTAGCATGTAGTTGATGCTGCAGGCGTCGCAGCGCAGCTGCGTAGCTGCCGCGGGAATATGCGCCACGCCCAGGATGTCCTCCATTACGGTGTCGCTAAACTGGCCCTGGAAAGCCACGTTGTGGATCGAGAACACGGTCTTGACGCGCTCGTACAGCGGCAGGCCCTGGTAGAACTCGCGCAAAAACACGGGCGCCAGCGCGGTCTGCCAGTCGTTGCAGTGCAGGATGTCGCACTCAAAGCCGGCCGGCAGGTGCTGCAGGCTCTCGGTGATGGCCTTGGAGAAGAACGCAAAACGCTCACCGTCGTCAAAGAAGCCGTACGGATAGTCGCGCGCAAAGTAGCGCTCGTTGTCGATGAACATATAGGTGACGCCGTCGTGCTCGAGCTTCTCGAGTCCGCAGTACTCATTGCGCCAGCCCAGGCTCACGTAAAAGTCGGCAAAGTGCTCCATCTGCGCCTTGTACTCGTCCTTGATGGTGGCGTACTTGGGCACCATCACGATGACTTCGGCGCCGCCGCGCACGAGCGCCGCAGGCAGCGAGCCCGCCACGTCACCCAGGCCACCGGTCTTAACAAACGGTGCGCACTCGGCCGAGGCAAACACGATCTGCATCTTTTTGCTGGAATCTGCCATATTGTCTCCCATGTTGCAATTCGAGAATAGCCGCCTGGCGCTAACCGGGCGGCTATTCTACATGTTACGAGCGATGTTGCGGTGCCAACGTTAACGTACGATGGTGGTGTCGGAAGTTAACGGAGCCTTGCCCAGCACCAGGATGTTCTCGGGCGTGCCGCGAAGCTCGGTGTTGGTGGGAACCACGTTGTTCTTGTCCAGAATGGCATTCTCAACGCGGGCGCCGCTCTTGATGATGCAGCTCTGGTTGATAATCGAGTTGGTCACCGAGGCGCCTTCCTCAACCACAACGCCGCGCGACAGGATCGAGTTGCGCACGGTGCCCTTGATGATGCAGCCGGCCGAGATGATCGAGTTGCAGGCGTGGCTGCCGGTCGCGTAGCGCGAAGGCGGCACGTCGTGAGCCTTGGTCAGGATCGGGCGCTCGGGATCGAAGAGCTGGTCGGCGACGGTCTGGTCGAGCAGGTCCATGCTGCGGCGATACAGCGACTTCTCGCTAAACACGCCCACGACCTCGCCCTTGTACTCGTAGCTGCACACGTCGATGTTGCCAAAGTCGCCCTGGAGCGCCTCGAGCAGGTCCAGATAGTCGGCGGCCTGGTAGTGGTCGATAATCTCGAGCAGCGTCTCGCGGTTGACGATGCAGCAGTCCATAGACGCGTTGTCGCCATACACGACGCCGGCGCTCACGCCCGTCAGGCGGCCGTTCTCGTTAATCTCGAGCTTGGTCTCGTCATCAACATTGCGTGTAGCCTTGCAGTACACCACGGTCATCTGGGCGCCAGAGTTCTCGTGCGCCTCGATGATGGTGTTGAGGTCCATGTTAAAGATGATGTTGGTGCCCATCATCACGACATAGGGCTTGTCCGAGCGCTGGAACAGCGTCTTGTTGGAGATGATGTCGCGCAGCAAGAAGCGCATGCCGCCCTTGGTGGTGCCATACGCGTTGCCGGGCACCATGAACAGGCCGCCCTTCTTGCGGTCCAGGCCCCAGTCCTTGCCCGAGCCCACATGATCGATCAGCGAGCGGTAGTTGCCCGGCATGACGACGCCGACGGTCTTGATGCCGGCATTCATCATGTTGGACAGCGGGAAGTCGATCAGGCGGTAGCGGCCCAAAAACGGAACGGACGCGATGGGGCGGTCCTTGAGCAGCACGCTGCCGTAGGACGAAGAGTAGTTAGCGGTGATGTAACCGATGGCCTTGCGATTGATCATCGGATCATTCCCCCTTCCCGATAACGACGTCATTTCCAACGACGGCCGTATCCTTGGTGGTATCGACAGAGCCGAGCTTCACGCCCTCTTCGACCGTGGAGTTCTCGCCCAAAATAGCGCGGCAGATGTGCGCGCCGCTCTTAACGTGCGCACCCGGCAGCAGCACGGAGTCCTCGACCACGGCGCGCTCCTCGATGATGACATCGGTCGAAAGGATCGAGTGGCGAGCGGTGCCGTAGATCTTGCAACCGTTGGAGACCAGACAGTCGTCCAGGCGACCGTCCGGGCCAATGTAGTGCGGCGGACGCGTGGTGATGTTGGACATGATGGGGAAGTGCTTGTCGAAAAGATCGAACTCGGGGTTGTTGCCCAGCAGGTCCATCGAGGTCTCGTGGAAGCTGGCGATGGTGCCGACGTCCTTCCAGAAGCCGTGGAACTCGTAGCTGTACAGGCGCTTGTTCTCGCCGAGCAGCTTGGGGATGATGTCCTTGCCAAAGTCGTGGCTCGAGCGCTGGTCCAGAGCGTCCTCCTCGAGCGCCTCGATCAGCACGTCGGCCGAGAAGATGTAGATGCCCATGGATGCGAGGTTCGAATCGGGCTTCTCGGGCTTTTCGGTAAACTTGGTGATGCGGCCGTCCTCGGGGTCGGTGGTCAGGATGCCAAAGCGGCTGGCTTCCTCCCACGGCACGGGCATAACGCTCACCGTGAGGTCGGCGTTGTTCTCAATGTGCGTCTTGAGCATCTTGCGGTAGTCCATGCGATACAGGTGATCGCCCGAAAGAATCAGGACGTACTTGGGGTCGTTGGCCTTGATGTAGTCGAGGTTCTGCGTGATGGCGTCGGCCGTGCCCGCATACCAGGCGCCGCCGGTCTGCGTCTCGTACGGCGGCAGGATCGACACGCCACCGTCGCGGCTGTCCAGATCCCACGCCTCGCCGGAGCCCACGTAGGCATGCAGCAGGTAGGGGCGATACTGCGTTAGAACGCCCACCGTGTCGATGCCCGAGTTGGAGCAGTTGGAGAGCGAAAAGTCGATAATGCGGAACTTGCCACCAAAGCTAACCGCCGGCTTGGCGATCTTTTGGGTGAGTGCCCCCAATCGGCTGCCCTGTCCTCCTGCGAGGAGCATCGCGATGCATTCTTTCTTACTCATCGATTTCTCCTTCTGTCATCGATGTTTCTAACCCATTAGCGACGGACGCGGCGCTCGGTCGCGCCCGTCGAATAATGCCGTGCGGCAAAGGGAGCTCGCGGCCTTTACGCGTGCCAGATCTCGTCGCGATACTCGCGAATGGTACGGTCGCTCGAGAACCAGCCGCTCGAGGCGGTGTTGAGCAGCGCCTTGCGGTTCCAGGTCTCCTGGTCGCCGTAGCTGTTCGTGAGTTTTTCCCAGGCGTCGACGTAGCTGCGGAAATCGGCCATGACCAGGTCGGGGTCGTTGTTGTTCATGAGCTCGTTGTAGATGCTCTCGAAGTTGCCCGAAAGACCCGCAAAGGTGTTGTCCTTGAGCTCGTCCATCACGCGGCCCAGACGCTCGCGGTCGCCGTTGAGGGTATCCCACGCAAAGTAGCTGTTGGATGCCCAGAGCTGCTCGACCTCGGGAGCGGTCAGGCCAAAGATGGCCTCGTTCTCGCGACCGGCCAGGTCGGCGATCTCGATGTTGGCGCCGTCGAGGGTGCCCAGCGTAATAGCGCCGTTCATCATGAGCTTCATGTTGGACGTGCCCGAGGCCTCCTTGCCGGCCGTGGAGATCTGCTCCGAGATCTCGGCGGCGGGGTAGATGAGCTGGGCGTTGCTCACGCGGAAGTTGGGGATAAAGCAGACCTTCATGACCTCGTTCACGCGGGCATCGTTGTTGATGACGTCAGCCACGGAGTTAATGAGGCGGATGGTCTCCTTGGCAAAGGTGTAGCTCGAGGCCGCCTTGCCGCTAAAGATGAAGGTCGTCGGCGTCACGTGGAAGTTGGGATCGGCGATGCGACGGTTGTAGATGTCCATCACCTTCATGATGTCCATGAGCTGGCGCTTATAGGCGTGGAAGCGCTTCACCTGAACATCGAAGACGGTGTTGGGGTCGATGACCAGACCGGTCTCGGCCTTAACGTAGGCGGCCAGGCGCTCCTTGTTGGCGCGCTTGGAGGCACCCACGGCCTTCAGGAACTCGGTATCGTTCTGGAACTCCTTGAGTTTCTCCAGCTCAAAGGCGTCCTTCAGCCAGCCGTCGCCAATGGCCTCGGTCACGAGCTTGGCATAGGTGGGGTTGGCCTCGGCAAAAAAGCGACGATGCGAGATGCCGTTGGTCTTGTTGTTGAACTTTTCGGGCGTGAGGGCGTAGAAGTCCTTGAGCACGATGTTCTTGATGATGTCGGAGTGGATCTTGGCCACGCCGTTGACGCTGTGGCTGCAAATCACAGACAGGTTGGCCATGCGAATCTCGCCGTCCCACAGGATGGCGGTCTGGCGCAGACGCTCCTGCCAGCCTTCCTGCGTGGTGTCGAACGACTCGTGCCAACGACGGCTGATCTCGTCGATGATCTGGTACACGCGGGGGAGGAGCTTGGAGAACGTGCCGATGGGCCACTTCTCTAGGGCCTCGGGCAGGATGGTGTGGTTGGTGTAGCTCACGACCTGCGTCACGATGTTCCAGGCGTCATCCCACTCGAGCTTCTTCTCGTCGATGAGGATGCGCATGAGCTCGGGGCCGCACATGGCGGGGTGCGTGTCGTTGGTGTGGATGGCCACAAACTGCGGCAGCAGCTCCCAGTTCTCGCCGTGCTCCTTCTCAAAGGTATCGAGCAGGCTGTAGATGCCGGCCGAGACAAACAGGTACTCCTGCTTCAGGCGCAGCAGACGGCCGTGCTCGCCGGCGTCGTTGGGGTAGAGGATAGCGCTGATGGCCTCGGCCTCGGCGCGCTCGGCATCGGCCAGGGCGTAGTCGCCGCGGTTGAAGGCCTCAAGGTCGAAGTGCTCCTCGACCGGCTCGGCAGCCCAGACGCGCAGCTTGTTGACGGTCTCGCCGGCATAGCCCACAACGGGAATGTCATAGGGGACGGCCAGGATGTCCTGCGTGTCCACCGTGCGGTAGAACGTGCGGCCGTTCTCATCAAAGCCCTCGACATGGCCGCCAAACTTGATGGTCACGGCCTTGTCCTGACGACGGACCTCCCAGGGATAGCCATGGGTGAGCCACTCGTCGGTGGCCTCGACCTGGCTGCCGTTGACGATCTCCTGCTTAAAGAGGCCGTAGCGGTAGCGCATGCCGTTGCCGTAGCCGGCAATGCCCTCGGCTGCCATGGAATCCAAGAAGCATGCGGCCAGACGGCCCAGGCCGCCGTTGCCCAGCGCCGGATCGGGCTCCTGGTTCTCGATGACGGACAGGTCAAAGCCCATGTCGTCGAGCGCCTCGGCGACCATATCGCGCACGCCAAAGTTGAGCAGGTAGTTGTCGAGCAGGCGGCCGATCAAAAACTCGATCGAGAAGTAGTACACGCGCTTTTTGCCCTCGGCGGTGGCGCGGGCGTCACTCTTGGTGGCAACGGTGCGTGCCTTCTCGGCCACGAGCTTGGCCAGGGCGTTAAAGCGGTCGAGGTCGCTGGCGGCCTCGACGCTCTTACCACTGATGCTCATGACGGCATCGCGATAGAGCTCGGTAAACTCCTGCTTGTTGTCGAAGATCTTATTCATACGTTCCTTTCCCCCGGGGATGTTTCTCCCGGAACGGTTATGACTTGTATCCTACGCCCTGTCGGGGCGGGTAATTACAGCCGTAACGGCTTTGTTACGCATCCTTGGCAGGAGCCTTAACGGCTGCTGCCTTAGCCTTGGGAGCAGCCTTTTTGGTGGCTGCCTTCTTGGCCGTAGTGGACTTGGCCGTAGCCTTGGCAGCGGGCTTGGCAGCCTTCGCCTTAGCCGTCGCCTTCTTGGCAGTGGCCGCGGCCTTGGGCTTTACCGAGGACGCGCGCTTGCGCATCGCCTTCTTGGGCTTCTCGACCACGGGCGGCTTGTAACTGCTGGGACCGCGGCGCTTAAGTACCACACCTGCCAGACCGGGCACCTTCATCTCGATGGAGTCCATCTGCCCGTTCCAGGGGTAGGGCTCGCTCGAGCAGGTGTAGGGCTCCTCGCCGGCGTATCCGCTGCCACCAAACTCGGGACGGTCGGAATCAAAGATGACCTCCCAGTCACCCTCGCGCGGCACGCCCACGCGGAAGCTCTCGTAGCTCGCCGGGTCAAAGTTGATCAAGATCACCAGGTCGTCGTCGACGTCCTCGCCCTGACGCACAAAGCTCACGATGGACTGCTTGGAGTTATCCGCGTCGATCCAGGTAAAGCCGTCGTCGGTGTAGCCGCGCTCGTACAGGGCGGGCTCGGCGGTGTACAGGTGGTTGAGCGCCTTGATAAACGCCTGATGATGACGATGGGTCTCGTATTCCTCGGTCAGGAACCACTGGATGGACTCGTAGTAGCGCCACTCAATAAACTGGCCGATCTCGTTGCCCATAAAGTTGAGCTTGGCACCGGGATGCGTCATCTGGTAGAAGGCGAGCGTGCGCAGGCCGGCAAACTGACGCCACCAGTCGCCCGGCATGCGGCCGATCAGAGAGCACTTGCCATGCACGACCTCGTCGTGGCTCAGCGGGCAAATAAAGTTCTCGGTAAAGGCGTACATGATGGAGAACGTGAGCAGCCCGTGGTTGCCGGGGCGCCACGGAAAATCGGTCTGCATGTAGTGCAGGGTGTCGTTCATCCAGCCCATGTCCCACTTGTAGTGGAAGCCCAGGCCGCCGTCCTGCGGCGGGTAGGTCACGAGCGGCCACGCGGTGGACTCCTCGGCCATCATCATCACGTCGGGGAAGTGGGCCTCCACGGCACAGTTGACCTGACGGATAAACGCGCTGGCGTCCAGGTCCTCCTCGGTACCGTACTTGTTGAACTTCTTTTGACCCGGATCGTCGATGCCAAAGTTGAGGTACAGCATACTGGACACGCCGTCCATGCGAATGCCGTCAACGTGGAAGTTCTCGAGCCAGTACAGCACGTTGGAGACCAGGAAGGAGCGGACCTCGCCGCGAGCGAAGTCAAACTTGTGCGTGCCCCAGTTGGGGTGAATCTCGTGCTCAAACAGCATGTGGCCGTTAAAGGTGGCAAGGCCGTGGGAGTCGGCACAAAAGCCGCCGGGCACCCAGTCCATGATCACGCCGATGCCCGCCTCGTGACACGCATCGATAAAGTGCATGAGCTGCTGCGGGTTGCCGTAGCGCGACGTGGCGGCATAGTAGCCGGTCGTCTGGTAGCCCCAGGAGCCATCGAAGGGGTGCTCCATGAGCGGCATGACCTCGATATGCGTGTAGCCCATGTCGCGCACGTAGTCTACGAGCTCCACCGACAGGTCGTCGTAGGTGTAGAACTCGCCGCGCTGCGCGGGGAAGGGGTCCATAGGACCGGGGTAGTTGCCGTATTCGTCCGGCTCGCCCTGTGGCGTGTCGCCGTGGCGCTTCCACGAGCCAATATGCACCTCGTAGATGTTGAGCGGCTGCGACATGTGGTTGTGGCTGGCGCGGCGCTTGAGCCACGCGGCGTCGTTCCACTTGTAGCCATCGAGGGTCCACAGCACGCTCGCGGTACCCGGAGGGCACTCGGCCTTAAAGGCATACGGATCGGCCTTGTAGAGCTTTTCACCCTCGTTGGTCTCAATAAGATATTTATAGAGCTGACCCTGCTCGGCGCCAGGAATAAAGCCTTCCCAAATAGCGCTCGTATGCACGGGCACCAGCGGGTTGGCCTGCTCATCCCAGTCGTTAAATTCACCAATGACATGGACACTCTTTACGTCGGGCGCCCAAACGCAAAAGCGCCAGCCGCGCGTGCGCTGCTGCGTGTCGGGATGCGCGCCCATCTTTTCCCAGCTGCGCTCCCACATTCCAATGCCAAACAGGTAGACATCGTCCTTGGAGAGCTCCGGTGTGTGCGGAGCCGGTTTGCGGGTTGCGGGCTTTTTAGCCGTTGGCTTTAGCTTTGTATCGCTCACGTTTGATCCCATCATGACGCGGCAGCGTGTTGCCTTGGTGACTAGATGCGAAAGGTCCAAGGCTGCACGAATCGAAGGGACGGCGAAGTTTCTGTGATTCGTTCCACCTCGCGTGCTCGGTGGAACTTTCGGCAGAAACTACGATAACACCTGTGCGTTAGTTTTATGGACGAAAGCGGATTTGCGGGGGCGTTTAATCGGTAAGCGACATGTTTATACCACTGGCAGAATTGCCGTGGTAAAACCCTTGACAGTTTTACCAATTAGGGTTTCAAAACTGATAGGCTTACGATTGGTAAAACGTTTTTAGCAGGTTGTTTACCATTTGACATCGAAAGGCTCGTTTATGAACCACATCGCTGCTCCAAGTGTTGCTTTTATTTTCGATTGCGACGGAACACTGGTTAATAGCTCCCCCGTCTGGGGCCATGCGCAGACCGAGTTATTGCGCCGTCACGGCGTTGACGTGACGGTCGAAGATTTTGCCCAGTTTGAGCATCTTTCGCTGGAGGATGAGTGCCAGGCCTACCACGACACGTGGGGCATTGGCGCGAATGGCGAGGAGGTGTATCGCGAGCTGGGCGAGATTTTGATTGATGGGTACTCTAAGGTGCCGCCGCGCGAGGGGCTCCTAGCATTTTTGGAGCAGGCGAAGGCGGCGGGCATTGCCATGTGCGTGGCCACGTCCACGCCGGCCGAGCTGGTGAAGTCTGCCCTTGCGGGTGCTGGCCTTGATCGCTATATGGAGTTTATTACCACGACGGGCGAGGCGGGACGTTCCAAGCAATTCCCCGACGTGTACGAGCTGGCGTTGCGTCGCCTGGAGGAGCGCCACGAGTGCAAGTTCGATTGCACCTGGGTGTTTGAGGACGCCGTCTTTGGACTTAAGAGCTCTGGCGCTGCAGGCTTTAAGCGCGTGGGCATCCATGACTCGCACGGCCGTATGGAGCGCGACGAGGTGCGCGCCAACTGCGACATCTTTGTCGACAGCTATGAGGGCCTGGACCTGGCCCGCGTGCTTTCGTTTGAGGGCTAGGCGAGGGCCGTGGCTTGCAAAGTATTAGTGGTTTGCGGCTCGCCGGTGTTGGCGAGCGCGGATCTGCTGCGCCACCTGGCAGGGGAGTGCGACCACATCGTAGCTGTAGACCGCGGCCTGGACGCCCTGTTGGGCGCCGGCCTGAGTTGCGACGTCTACGTAGGCGACGCCGATACCGTAAGCGATGAGGGACGCGCCCTGGTCGATGCCGCTGCCGATTTTGAAGTGGAACGCCACAACCCCTACAAGGACTACACCGATCTGGCGTTGGCGCTCGATTCCGTCCGCCGCCGTTGGCCGGGCGCCGAAGTGGTTGCAACCTGCGCCACCGGCGGCCGCCCGGACATGGCCTTGTCTGTGCTAGGGCTACTGGCAGGCTATGCGGACGCTCCTGTCTGGATCGAAGAAGACGAAGTGACGGCCAGAATCCTGCACCAGGACGAGACCTGGACCATCGAGGGCGCCGAGAGCAAAAACTTCTCCATCATCGCCATCGCTCCCAACACCAAGGTAAGCGAACACGGTCTAGAGTGGGAGCTAGATCACAGCCCCCTAGGCCTCTTGGCCGATACGGGCATCTCTAATGTCGTCCGGAAAACGGCCAAGATCCAAGTCCACCAAGGCGTCGCGATCGCCTACCTCTACAAGTAAGGCATCGCCGCGTGAGGGTTTTATCGGGACGGTGGGTTAATTGACTGATTTTGCCGAAGTCAAAATCAGTCAATTAACCCACCGTCCCAGGAAAACCCGTAAGTGTGAGAATCAACCCAAAAAACTTCTTGCATCCCCGAAGATCTTCCCCTATAGTACTGCCTCGTCACGGGGGCGTAGCTCAGCTGGGAGAGCGCTTGACTGGCAGTCAAGAGGTCAGGGGTTCGATCCCCCTCGTCTCCACCATTGTGAATCCAAGAGGCCACCGGATATCTGGTGGCCTTTTTTCATACTCATCAACCCGACAAACCTAAGTGACGCGCGCATCCGCGCCCACCCCATAAAAAGTTGCGCAATTACCTTCCCGGTTTTGTGCAAAGTTTGTTAGCCAAACATAATAGTTTGAGCAATTCACGCCGCCAGCAATACAACTCAGGCGTTGCTCACCAACCCACACACCCCCATAAACCTGCGGCAATGTGTGCAAGACGGCACGATATCCCCCATAACCACGGCAAATAAACAATATGTTGCTCAACACGCTCCAAAACGTATGGGCCACCTGCTGTGCCAGGATACCTGATGTTACATGGGTTCAACTGTGCTCACGGCTCCAGTAGACCGCAAAGCGCAGGGTCGATCAGCATCCGGCCGTAACGGCGGTGCCAGAAAAACCACGAGCTCCAATAGCGTCGTCATGTGTGTCGCATTGAATTACTTTGTTTTGCCTATGTGCAGGTTGTTCATACGATTCAACATCTCATGACAAATCGCAGCAGTCTTGCAGCTGTTTGCGTGCGGTCCAGTTTTGTACCCGCTTGACTGGGCTGCACGCAGCCAGCTGGGGACGCGGTCTTTTTGCGATACACGTCCGCGTCTCTAGCCACTGCACTTATACATACCGTTCACGGTGGGGCAGAGCCACGTGCTTGTCTAACTGGGCTCAGGGTTTGAATATGGAGCGCCTTCGCGCACAAGCGCCCTGGCGAAGCCATACCCAAACTCCGTGAGCCACACGTAAGACAGCAAGGGGGTGGTGCTCGTGTGGTATGTGATTCAGGTCATTAACGGTCGCGAAGACGTAATGCGCGAGCGCATCGAGCGCATGGTACCGGCTGGCGCCATGCAGGAGCTCTTTTATCCCCAATTTCAAACCGAGATTAAGGTACACGGCGAATGGGTCGATACGACCAAGCCGCTCTTTCCCGGTTATCTTATCTGCGATACGGCAGATCCCCGCACCGTGCAACAGTATCTGCTGCACATGGACGACTTTGCCCGGGTGCTTTCCCAGGACGGTCAGTTTGTGCCGCTGGCAAAAGAAGAGACCCAGCTCATTGGTGGCTTTACGCATAAGGGAGACCGCGTAGTTCCTATGAGCGAGGCCTTAAAGGACGGCGACCGGGTCGTAGTGACGGCAGGACCGCTACTGGGCCACGAAGGCCTTATCAAAACCATCAACAGACGCAAGAGCACTGCTTATTTGGAGCTCGACCTGTGCGGCCGACGCGTAACCACCCGCGTTGGCCTTGCCGTGCTTTCGGCCGAGCAGCGCGTAATGCGAAACATGAAAAAGGCGATCGCCTAGCTGCAGGCGACTGTTTAACGGGACAGGGAGGATCCCCAGAGGTGGGGACGTAGGTTTGAAGGAAATATTGTCAGATAAAACTGAATATTCAGCAGGAGCGCCGGTTGGGGCCGCGCTTGTTGCCCAGGCCATGAATGGTGACGACGCCACCATGCGATATAAGGCGATGCAGTCAGTAAAGGATTGGGACCGTACGCGCCTGGCCTACCGCACCATCAAGCGCGCGTTCGACATCGTGTTCAGCGGCTGCGTGCTGGCCGTCATCGCCATTCCGAGCCTGGCGCTTGCCGCAGCCATCCGCATGGAGAGCGAGGGCAACCCGTTCTACAGTCAGATCCGCGTGGGCCAGACCCACCGCGACGGCAGGCTGTCCACCTTCCGCATGTGGAAGTTCCGCAGCATGTACAAAGACGCCGACGAGCGCCTCGCCGAGCTCAAGGGGCAGAACGAGATCGCCGGCGCCATGTTCAAGATGAAAGAGGATCCACGCGTCACCAAGATCGGCAAGTTCATCCGCAAGCACTCCATCGACGAGTTCCCGCAGTTCCTGAACGTGTTCCTGGGTCAGATGTCGGTCGTCGGCCCGCGTCCGCCGCTGCCCAACGAGGTGGCGGAGTACACCGAGTACGATCTGCAGCGTTTGACCGTGAAGCCTGGAATCACCGGCTGGTGGCAGGTTACCGACCGCAACTCAACTGGGTTTGACGGAATGGTGCAGCGTGACTTGGAGTATATCGCCAAGCGTGGCGTCATCACCGATCTCAAGATTGTCGCACTTACGGTAATTGAGGTCATCACCGGCAAGGGTGCGTGCTAATGCTTGAGGATTATTCGAAATTCACTGAACTCAAGCGTGTTCCCGTAATCGATGTTCCAATCACGGGAACCAATATGTACGAGTGTGTCGAGTTTCTTAGTCGTCATATAGATGAGCTGCACGGTGAGTATATTTGCGTCTCCAATGCGCACACATCAGTTATGGCCCATGACGACCCTTCCTATTGGGCCTGCCAAGCTGACTCCCTCATGTCCGTTCCCGACGGCAAGCCTTTATCTGTTATCGGACGTAAAACAATCGAGTCAATGGGGCGTGTAACTGGACCCGATTTGATGCGAGAGATATTCAACATTTCCGTGCAGCAAGGATGGAGCCATTTCTTCTACGGTAACGAGCAGAAGAATCTCGACGCTCTCAAGAATTCACTTCAAAAGGAATATCCGGGCCTGGAAATCGCTGGCATGGAGCCTTCGGTCTTCCGACCGCTCTCCGACAGTGAAAAGCGAGACCTTTCGCGACGTATCGCTGATTCGGGTGCAGACTTCGCATGGATTGCGCTGGGTGCGCCTCGCCAGGAAGTCCTCATGCATGAGCTTAAAGGCGGTCCCCAACCTTTGATGATTGGCGTCGGCGGTGCGTTTAATGTTCTCGCTGGTGTTGTGCCAGAGGCACCGATCTGGATGCAGAACTTGAGCCTCGAGTGGCTATACAGACTTTTCCAAGAGCCGAAACGGCTTTTCAAGCGATACCTCATTACTAACACTAAGTTTCTCTTTTACCAGTTCACGGGCGCAAAACGCAAGGAAGGCAAGTAGATGAAATCCACGACCGCATTCAAAGACAAGACCCTCATGATCACGGGCGGCACCGGCTCGTTCGGCAACACCGTGCTCAAGCACTTCATGAACACCGACCTGGCCGAGATCCGCATCTTCTCGCGCGACGAGAAGAAGCAGGACGACATGCGCCACCGCCTGCAGGAGAAGTCCCCCGAGCTCGCCTCCAAGGTGCGCTTCTTCATCGGCGACGTCCGCAACGCCCAGAGCGTGCGCGACGCCATGCGCGGCGTGGACTACATCTTCCACGCCGCCGCCTTGAAGCAGGTCCCCTCCTGCGAGTTCTTCCCCATGGAGGCCGTGCGCACCAACGTCATCGGCACGGACAACGTCCTGCACGCCGCCATCGACGAGGGCGTGGACCGCGTCGTTTGCCTGTCCACCGACAAGGCCGCCTACCCCATCAACGCCATGGGCAAGTCGAAGGCCATGATGGAGTCCATCATCTACGCCAACGCCCGCAACGGCGCCGGCCGCACCACCATCTGCTGCACCCGCTACGGCAACGTCATGTGCTCGCGCGGCAGCGTCATCCCGCTGTTCATCGACCGCATCCGGAAAGGGGAGCCGCTGACGGTGACCGACCCCAACATGACCCGCTTCCTCATGAACCTGGACGAGGCCGTGGACCTGGTCCAGTTCGCCTTCGAGCACGCCAACCCCGGCGACCTGTTCATCCAGAAGGCGCCGGCATCCACCATCGGCGACCTCGCCGAGGCGGTCCAGGAGGTCTTCGGCCGCGTGGGCACCCAGGTGATCGGCACCCGCCACGGCGAGAAGCTGTTCGAGACGCTCATGACCCGTGAGGAGCGCCTGAGGGCCGAGGACATGGGCGGCTACTACCGCGTCGCCTGCGACTCGCGCGACCTGAACTACGACAAGTTCGTCGTCGACGGCGAGGTGGAGACCCAGGCAGACGAGTCCTACACCTCCCACAACACCGAGAGGCTCGACGTCGAGGGCACCATCGCCAAGATCAAGACCGCCGAGTACGTGCAGCTGGCCCTCGAGGGCCGCGAGCACGAGGCGGTGCAGTAGGGTGCGCGTCCTCGTCACCGGCGCGAGGGGCTTCGTCGGGAAGAACCTCTGCTGCGCGCTGGAGAACATCCGCGACGGCAAGGACCGCCGCGAGAAATATGCCTCCCTGCTGCCGCTCGAGGTCATGCAGTACGACATCGACTCGGCCCCCGAGGAGCTCGACGGCTACTGCTCCCGCGCGGACTTCGTGTTCAACCTGGCCGGCGTCAACCGCCCCAAGGACCAATCCGAGTTCATGGAGGGAAACTTCGGGTTTGCCTCCATGCTTCTGGAGACCCTGGAGCGCCACGGGAACAAATGCCCGGTCATGCTTTCCAGCTCCGCGCAGGCGAGCCTGTCGGGCCGCTTCGAGGGCTCGGTCTACGGCGAGTCCAAGCTGGCGGGGGAGGGGCTCTTCCGCGAGTACTCCGAGAGGACCGGGGCGCCGGTTCTCATCTACCGCTTCCCGAACCTCTACGGCAAGTGGTGCCGCCCCCGCTACAACTCCGCCGTCGCCACCTTCTGCGACGCCATCGCCAACGGCCGTCCCTATACCGTGAACGACCCCAATGTCGAGCTGGAGCTCCTCTACATCGACGACCTCGTGGACGAGATGCTCGGCGCCCTGCTGGGGCGGGAGCACCGCTGCGGCTACGAGGGGCTCGAGAGGGTAGAGGGCGACGGGTTCTGCTACGTCCCGGAAACTGACGTCAAGTCGCTCGGCGAGATCGTCTACCTGCTCGACGGCTTCCGAGACAGCCGCGAGACGCTCTCGGTGCCCGACCTCTCCGAGGGGTCCTTCTCCAAGAAGCTCTGGAGCACGTTCCTGTCCTACTACGAGCCGGGAAACTTCGCCTACGGCCTCAACCCCAACGTGGACGAGCGCGGCTCGTTCACCGAGTTCCTGCGAACGCCCGAGCGCGGCCAGGTCTCCGTCAACGTCTCGAGGCCCGGCATCACCAAGGGCAACCACTGGCACATGAGCAAGTGGGAGAGGTTCCTGGTGGTCTCCGGCACCGCGTCGATCAAGCTGAGGAAGGTGGGGGAGGACTCCGATGGAAAACCGTTCCCCGTCGACGAGTACATAGTCACCGGTGAGGACATGCGCGCCGTCGAGATGATCCCCGGCTGCACGCACTCCATCACCAACCTGTCCGACACCGAGGACCTCGTGACGGTCATGTGGGCCAACGAGCCCTTCGACCCCGAGAGGCCCGACACCTACTACGAGGAGGTCTAGCCGCATGGGCAAAGACTATTCCGATATCGCATTCAAGGACGACGGCCGCCTGAAGCTGCTGATCATCGTTGGCACCCGCCCCGAGGTCATCCGCCTGTCCGAGGTCATCAAGAAGTGCCGCCGCCACTTCGACTGCCTGTTGGCGCATACCGGGCAGAACTACGACTACACGCTCAACGGCATCTTCTTCCGTGACCTGTCGCTGGACGACCCGGACGTCTACCTCGACGCCGTGGGCGCCGACCTGGGCGAGACCGTGGGCAACATCATCGCCGCGAGCTACAGGCTCATGGTCCAGGTCCAGCCCGACGCCCTTCTCATCCTGGGCGACACCAACAGCTGCCTGTCCGCCATCGCGGCAAAGCGCCTGCACATCCCCATCTTCCACATGGAGGCGGGCAACCGCTGCAAGGACGAGTGCCTGCCCGAGGAGACCAACCGCCGCATCGTCGACGTGATCTCCGACGTCAACCTGGCCTACTCCGAGCACGCCCGCCGCTACCTCAAGGACACCGGCTGCGCGCCGGAGCGCACCTACGTCACGGGGTCTCCCATGGCCGAGGTCCTGCGCGCCAACCTTGAGAAGATCGAGGCCTCCGACGTCCTCTCCGAGCTCGGCCTGGAGCCCAAGCGCTACATGCTGCTTTCCGCCCACCGCGAGGAGAATATCGACACCGAGGCGAACTTCACGAGCCTGTTCACCGCCATCAACGCCCTGGCCGAGAAGTACGACATGCCGATCCTCTACTCCTGCCACCCGCGCTCCCGCAAGCGCCTGGAGGCCACCGGCTTCAAGCTCGACCCGCGCGTGCGCATGCACGAGCCCATGGGCTTTCACGACTACAACTGCCTGCAGATGAACGCCTTCGCGGTGGTCTCCGACTCCGGCACCCTGCCCGAGGAGTCCAGCTTCTTCGCCAGTATCGGCCGCCCGTTCCCGGCGGTGTGCATCCGCACCTCCACCGAGCGCCCGGAAGCCCTGGACAAGGCCTGCTTCACGCTGGCCGGCATCAGCGAGCGCGGCCTGCTCCAGGCCGTCCACACCGCCGTCGAGCTCGACGCGGAGGGATCGCTGCCCGAGGCCCCAGTGCCCGACTACGCCGATGAGACCGTGTCCACAAAGGTGGTCAAGATCATCCAGAGCTACACCGGCGTGGTGGACAAGATGGTGTGGAGGAAATCTTAGCCATGGGCGCTGGGTACAGATTGCTTGATGGCATCTCGCGAGCTTATAACAAATTGCTCTTGCTCCCTGCCCTACGTCGCTCCTTTGCATCATGCGGTAAAAACGTAACTATCGGTCGTCGTAGTGAAATTCAGGGGATTGAAAATATTTACATGGGTCATGATGTATATATTGGCCCAGGAGCAACGTTTCTGACGACCCGTGCGAAGATTCATATCGGCAATTACGTCATGAGCGGCCCTCATCTTACAATTATTACTGGAGACCATCGTACAGATGTTCTCGACCGACCCATGATGACGCTTGATGAGTCGGACAAGCTTCCAGAGAATGATCAAGATGTCGTCATCGGCAATGATGTATGGATTGGCAGCGGCGTAACGATTCTTAAGGGCGTTAGAATTGCCGACCATTGTGTGATTGCAGCCGGTACGGTAGTGACAAAAGACGTTGGCCCGGAGTTTTCAATCTGGGGGGGGCTTCCAGCTCGCCGTCTAAGCTTTCGGTAAGAGGAAATCAATGACTAAAGGTTATCCGCACGTCCATGCAAAGGTGTTGATGGTCGGACCTGATCTCTCTCTTCACGGCGGAATCGTCTCAGTCGTGAAAGGTTATCTAGACGCAGGTCTCCCTGAGGCATGCGATGCCTTTGAGTACCTGGGGACGGGCATCGGTTCCTCAACGCTCGGTAAAACTGTCGCATTTTCCCGAGCGTTGATTCGCTATGCGATGATCATGCCATCCTATGACATTATTCATTTACATATTAGCGCCCGTGGCTCCTACAAACGTAAGTCAATTATGGCTCGTATGGCCCACAAAGCAGGCAAGTACGTAATACTCCACGACCACGATGGTGAGTTTAAGAAGGCCTTCGAAGAGGGTGGAGAATCCTACCGTCGTGATGTTAGAAAGACCTTTAGTATCGCCGACCGAGTTGTGGTTCTGTCGGAAGAGTGGCGCGACTATTTTTCAAAAAACGTTTGCGACCTGGAGAAGATTGACGTTGTTCATAACGGTGTCAAAGTTCCAGACCAGCCGTGCGCACCTTGTTCGCGTCAAGACGTCCTTTTTTTAGGACGTCTTGACGCGAACAAGAGCCCTGACGTGCTCTTGCGCGCGTCAAGAGAAATCCTGTCGCGTTTTCCCGACACCAAGGTCGTATTCGGCGGAGACGGAGAGGTCGAAAAGAATAAATCTCTTGCGGCAGAGCTCGGTATTGCCGACCGCTGCGAGTTCCACGGCTGGGTCGCGGGCGCAGAACGTGAGGAGCTCTTTGAGCGTGCCGCGGTGTACTGCCTCCCCTCCAAAAACGAGGGGCTCCCCATGAGCGTTCTTGAAGCCATGGCTAGAGGAATTCCAACTGTTGCCACTCCCGTTGGCGGAATTCCTCAAGTAATTAATGATGGTGTTAATGGCGTTCTGATTCCGGTAGATAACTATCAAGCCCTGGCCGTTGCATTGAATCATCTTCTCGAATCAAGCGAGCTTAGAAAAGAAATGGGAACTTTGGCCCGAAAAAAGATACTCAGTTCATTTGATATCAACTTGCTCTTGAGCGAAATACTCGGTATCTATTGCAATGCTGTCAGCGGTAATTAGAGGATTAAATTGAATTCAAAGAAGTTAGCACATGAAGCTGGGCACATTGTCTTTGTTCATCCTTCCTTGATGGGTGGCGGTGCCGAGCGCGTCTCTCTTGCGCTTGCATCGTACTTCGTTTCTCATGGTATTAGATTTACCTATTTCTTGACTAAAAGTAACGTTATTGAATATGAAGTGCCAGATGGAGTTGAAGTGTGTTCTGAGTTTGCAGACGCTTCGCTTAAGCCACTCGACCAGGTCAAGCTAATACGGCGTTTTGTTTCCGAACGGCCCAAAGCCACGGTGATTTCATTTTTGCCACATCAAAACATGTATACGCTTATCGCGACTATCGGACTTCCAAATAGGGTTATTGTTTCAGTGCGAAACGATCCGAGATATGATTTTCCTGGCAATAAGACCCTCCCATTCATTAGAAACATGTTGTATCGAAGGTCCGATGCAATTGTGTTTCAGACAAAAAGCCAGGCAAGTTTAATGCCGAGATGCCTTCAGGCGAATTCAAAAATCATCTTAAATCCAATATCTAGTGAACTTCCTGAACCGTATTCTGGGCTTAGAAGAAAAGCAATCGTCACAGCGGGACGGCTTGAACTTCTAAAAAATCACTCGATGACAATCAGGTCATTTGCGCTATTTCATAAAAAACACCCTGAATATATTCTTGAAATCTTTGGCAAGGGAAGCCTTCAATCAGAACTAGAAAACCTTGTTCATAGCCTTGACATGGATGATTCAATCAAATTTATGGGCTTTTCTTCTGACGCTCTTTTGCACATTAGAACTGCATCGGCTTTTGTAATGTCATCAAAGTTCGAGGGTCTATCTAATTCGATGCTTGAGTCCTTGTGCATGGGGGTTCCAACAATTTGCACCAAATGTGGCGGTGGTGGAGCAGAAGCAGTTATTCGGAATGGCGTGAACGGCATTTTGGTCGATATTGATGACGATCTTGCTGAGAGCGAAGCGTTCAACAGGATCGTTGAAGATCAATCATTCTCGAATCTACTGTCTAATAATGCCCTGATGTTAAGGCAGTCCCTATCTTTAGAAACTATTGGCAATGAATGGGCAAATCTTCTCTTTAAATAGAATCGCCCAAACGTCTCCAATAAGGAAAACAGAATTGCATTATCAGTTGAAACAATACAATCATAATAGAAGAATCACTGACCTGTTGTTAGCAATAGCAGTGATTTCCGGCCTCATGGTTCCCTTTCTTCGAGATTTGGGGTCATCATACTCACTTGCTACTGACTGGGAAGTTAACCGCTTTGCATTCAGTACTTCAAACGGACGCTTTGCTTCTTTATTTGATTTGATTCAACAGATCAGCTTTTCGATTCTCTTGTTGCGTGCAATTAGTAAATCACGAAAAGCTAATTGGCTCGTTATATCTTGTTCAGTTTTTGGACTAATAATTTATAGCTTAATGGCCGTAGTCAATAATGCGGGCGACTTAACCAGCGTGCTCTTTGGAAATGTTCCAACCACTGTATTTATCATTCCTCTATTCTACCTATTAACAGAGGATCCAAGAATCGAGCAGTTGATTAAAGAATGGGTCCCGCTGTTATCATTGATTTGTTTTATCGCCTCACTAGCATCAATTATTAAATTTAAATATCTTTGTGGCTTTGGATCTTATATCGGATGGTGTCCTGCGAGGGACTATTTTGCATTTGGCATCAGTTTATATTGGTCAACCGTGGTGCTTAAATCTAATGATGAACACGCCTATTTCATAACGATGGGCATAGGCATCCTGGCCTGCATCACCGCATTAATGCTGGCAACCAGAAGTTGGTTAATCCAACCAATGCTAGTCATGCTTGTTGCAACTTTTATGGCTAAAGGAATTGACAAAGTTTTTAAACGAACAGTAATTGTTATTTTTGCAACTGGAACGGCACTTTTGGCATTGTCGTTGATCTATCCTGAAGTTCTTGATTCGTTTTTAAACAGAATCGGAGAAGATACACGGTCTAACCAATATGATATTTTCTATAGCCAGGTTGAACCGGCATCGCTTATATTCGGCAACGGAATTAGCGCTGGATATAGATATGGCACGAATTCAAATTATCCTTTTTTCGATAATCAAATAATTTATTTGATGTTTCATTTTGGCGTTTTAGCCGTTGTTCCGCTTTTGTACGTCCTGTTGCGATGCCTATTTGGTTCTTCCAAAAATAGCCAGTGCAAATTTGTTGCCCTCTTTTATCTCATGGCGATTCTGGGATTATCAACTTACTACTCTTACACAATTAATGTCGGGGTCGTGCTTCTATTTTCATCCTTTGGTTTTGCCCTAAACAACATTGAACCAGAAAGATCTAATCGTATGCGCAATGCGGATGGTGAAAAATAATGGCTTCGAACAAGGCTGCAACCAGTATGTTTTGGGCAATAGGTGAGAGATTTGCCACGCAAGGTACCCTATTTGTTATTTCCCTAATTTTGGCGCGTTTGCTGTCCCCGAGTGATTACGGTACTCTTTCGCTGCTGCTTGTATTTACAAATTTGGCAGACGTGCTCGTCACAAATGGACTGGGCGAAGCGCTGATACAAAAGTCTGATATCAATCAAATTGACTACTCGACAATGTTGTCATGTTCAATTGCATTGTCGAGCATCTTATATGTATTGATATTTTTTGCGGCTCCAAGCATTGCAGACTTCTATGGAAATGCAAATATGTGTCTTTACCTAAGAGTTCTGGCATTACGTCTTCCTCTTTCGGCACTGAATGCAATTCAAAAGGCCTATATCGCAAAGAACTTTTTATTTAGATTGCAATTTTCTGCATCGTTCCTCAGCTCCTTGATCTCAGGATTAGCAGCTATCGTAGCTGCAATGTTGGGTTTTGGTATTTATGCGCTAATCATTCAGCAGATACTTACAGTTCTGATGACAACGGTACTAATGGCTTGGTTAACAAAATGGACGCCTAGACTAAAATTCGTGGTTGGTTCAGCAAGAGAGCTGTTGCCCCTTGGAATACAATTTACAAGTGCCAATCTTATTAATTCTATTTATACAGAAGGCCGTTCTTTAGTCATCGGCAAATTCTATTCCTCCGCAGACTTGGCTTTCTTTAATCGCGGCAACCAATTCCCGGCTTTAATTGTAGGCAACTTAAACACTCCAATTAGTAATGTAATGTTGCCTCTAATGGCTGAAAAGAAAGACAGCCAATACGCGCTCAAATCAGTTCTTAGAAAAGCGATGCAGCTTTCTGCCTATCTCGTTTTTCCCATGATGGGAATTTTGGCTGCGTGTGCGCATCCTCTAGTTCTTGTTCTTTTGGGTCAAAAATGGGCGGAATGCGTCCCGTATCTTCAAGTTGCGTGCTTGTTCTATCTATTTCAGCCCCTCCAATCTATGAATTGGCAGGCACTTAAAGCAGCAGGTCAAGGCGCCCTTTGTTTTAAGCTTGAGGTCATTAAGAAAGCTATTTCGTTCATCGTTTTAATTATGTCGATTCCTTTTGGTGTATTTGCGATCTCCCTTTCAAGTGCCTTTTGCGGATTTGTCTCAATGTTAATTAACATGACCCCGAATAAAAAAGTGCTCGGTTATGGCATATTTGAGCAGCTTATTGACGTTCTTAAGCCGTCAATTGCCACATTGTTTTCCGTGGTGATCGCATTATTATTAATCCACATTTCAAACGGGAATCTTATTTCGTTAATCGTTGCCCCTCTCGGATCCTTAGGGTGTTACATCGTGCTATCTAAGCTGATGAATATCGAAGGATTTAATTTGCTTATGGACAAATTGTCCCTTCGTCGGAATTAACCGTTTTTTGTTAACGGCATTAATGAATCGATCAGGAATGAACTACAGAATGAATAAACAGGTTTTATATTTAGTTCAATCAATTCCGGGGGATAATGCTCCTACAAAACATGCTTTCGCAATTTCCGATTTGCTGGTTAAATGTGGCTTCAACGTCCATTTTGTTCTTGCTGGAATAATTGAGCCGTCATCCAACGCCATAAGCAGTAATTACGACTATCCCTTTGATTTTCCGTTTGAGGTGAAATTCGGGCACCATCAAATAGCCAAAAAGTATTACGAGCGGATCTCTTCTTCCTTCAGCTTTAAAGCCTTCACTCGATGTTTCGATCAAATACAGCCCGACTTGGTTATTTATTACGGGATACAACATAAGCTTGCAAAACGGGTTTTAGATCATTGCCATGATTTTAACGTTCCCGTAATCGTTGATGAGACCGATTGGTTTACTCCGAAATTTACAGGAGATTTAGCTGCTTGGCTTGTGGAGAAATCTCGTTCTAAACGGGTGGCTGAAGTGGACAGATTGCTAGATGGAGTTATCGCAATCTCGCCCTTTTTTAAAAAACATTTCGATTCACTTTACTCCTCCCAAGGATATCCAAAGGTTTTTTATTTACCACCCTTAAATAGGGCCGGAGACTCTCTTAGCGACCCTTGCTCTCTAGAAGGATTGAAGCGGAGAACTATAACCAAGTTTGTCTATGCAGGTTCTCCCGCTGGGGGAAAAGACTCACTTACAGAGTTTATTTCGCTTATAAGTAATGACGCTATTCCTGCAATCACTCAACCAGTACTCGATGTAATTGGAATTGATTTAAACCAGGCAGTCAGTTTAATGGGAAACATTGCCAGATCTAATAAGGTTCATTTTCACGGTCGTGTTTCCCATGACAGCGTAATCAAAATGCTGCAAGAATCTGACTTTGGAATTCTATTTAGAACTCCTGATTTATATTCTCGCGCCGGATTTTCAACAAAATTCGCTGAGTGCATGTCGAACGGTGTTCCGATGTTATGCAACGCGGTCGGAGGAGCCGATCTTATTCTCGAGAATATGATTGATGGAATTGTTATCCCAGATTTAAGCAATCAAGCTCTTCTTGACGGAATTACAAGCGCATGCAATTTAACTGACCATGAGTTGACCAGCATGAAACGAGCTGCGCTAGAAAAGGCCTTAAAACTCTTTGAATCTGACAATTATATAGATTCATTTTCATCATTTCTCAATTCAGTACTTTCAATTCGCGACTAGTTATTTCGATCATCCAAAGGAGCGATATGTCAAATAAAATTCTCGTCACCGGAGCGGCCGGCTTCATCGGCGCGTTCCTCGTCAAGAAGCTACTCGAGGAGACCGATGACGCGATCGTCGGCCTCGACAACCTTAACAGCTACTACGACCCCGGCATCAAGGACGCGCGCCTGCGCATGCTGGCCGAGGCCGACGCCGACGGCCGCTTCACCTTCGTGCGCGGCGACCTGTGCGATGCCGCCCTCATCGAGCGCCTGTTCGCCCAGAACGGCTTCGATGTCGTGGTGAACCTCGCCGCCCAGGCGGGCGTCCGCTACTCCATCGAGAACCCGCGCGCCTACCTCGAGAGCAACCTCGTCGGATTCTTCAATGTGCTCGAGGCCTGCCGCCATCACCCGGTCAAGCACCTCGTCTACGCCAGCTCCAGCTCGGTCTACGGCGGCAACAAGAAGGTTCCGTTCTCCGAGGAGGACCGCGTCGACTCGCCGGTGTCGCTCTACGCAGCCACCAAGAAGTCCAACGAGCTCATGGCCGCCGCCTACTCCAAGCTCTACTCCATCCCGGCGACCGGACTGCGCTTCTTCACGGTGTATGGTCCCATGGGCAGGCCCGACATGGCCTACTTCGGCTTCACCGAGAAGCTGCGTCGCGGCGACACCATCAAGATCTTCAATATGGGCGACTGCCGCCGCGACTTCACCTACGTCGCCGACATTGTCGAGGGCGTGAGGCGCGTAATGGACGCCGCGCCCGAGGTGAAGATGGGCGAGGACGGTTTGCCTCTCGCCGCTCACCGCGTCTACAACATCGGCAACTCCCATCCCGAGAACCTGCTCGACTTCGTCGACACGCTGCAGCGCGTGCTGGTGGAGGAGGGCGTGCTGCCTGCGGACTACGACTTCGAGGCCCACAAGCAGCTCGTGCCGATGCAGCCCGGCGACGTTCCCGTCACCTACGCCGATACCACGGCGCTCCAGCGCGACCTGGGCTACAAGCCCGCGACGTCACTCGAGGACGGCCTGAGGGCCTTCGCCAAATGGTATAAGCGCTACTACAACATTTAGGAATTCATGGCCCTGTAACAGGGGCCATTTTTAATGCGGATTATTGTTCTTTGACAATTGGAGAATGACATGAAGATCGCTGTCGCCGGTACCGGCTACGTCGGCCTGTCCCTCGCCGTCCTGCTCTCGCAGCACAACGAGGTGCACGCCCTGGACATCGTGCCCGAGAAGGTCGAGAAGATCAACAACTACGAGTCGCCCATCCAGGACGACGAGATCGAGCGATTCCTGGCGGAATCCAAGGCGGGGGAGCGCCAGCTCGACCTACACGCCACCGTCGACGTGGCGGAGGCCTATACGGGCGCCGACTACGCCGTCATCGCCACGCCCACCAACTACGACTCGGACAGGAACTTCTTCGATACGAGCTCCGTCGAGGCCGCCATCGCCGCCGTGCGCTCGGTGAACCCCGACGCCTGGATCGTCATCAAGTCGACGATCCCCGTCGGCTACACCGCGGGCCTGCGCGAGAGGCTGGGCGACGAGAAGATCTTCTTCAGCCCCGAGTTCCTGCGTGAGAGCAAGGCACTTTACGACAACCTGCACCCTAGCCGCATCGTGGTGGGAGCGCCGAAGGAAGACGCCGATGCCGTCGCCGCCGCCGAGCGCTTCGCACGCCTTCTCGCCCAAGGGGCGGACCCCGCCGAGCTGGAGCGCGTGAACGCCGACGGAACTATTGGCATCCCCGAGCTCGTGCTGGGCACCACCGAGGCCGAGGCCGTCAAGCTCTTCGCCAACACCTACCTGGCGCTGCGCGTGGCCTACTTCAACGAGCTCGACACCTACTGCGAGGTCCGCGGGCTCAACACCCGCGACGTCATCGACGGCGTGTGCCTGGAGCCGCGCATCGGCTCCCACTACAACAACCCCAGCTTCGGCTACGGCGGCTACTGTCTCCCCAAGGACACCAAGCAGCTGCTCGCCAACTACAAGGACGTGCCGCAGAACCTGATCGAGGCCATCGTGGAGGCCAACCGCACCCGAAAGGACTTCGTGGCCGACGAGGTGCTGCAGATGGTGTGGGACCGCGTCTACGAGGGCAAGGAGAAGCCGGTCGTGGGCGTCTACCGCCTGACGATGAAGTCCAACTCCGACAACTTCCGCGCGAGCTCCATCCAGGGCGTCATGAAGCGCGTGAAGGCCAAGGGCGTGCCCGTTGTGGTCTACGAGCCCACGCTGGACGCGCCGGAGTTCTTCGGCTCCGAGGTGACCCACGACCTGGAGGCCTTCAAGGCCGGCTGCGACGTGATCGTCGCCAACCGCTGGAGCGATGAGCTCGCGGACGTGGCAGACAAGGTTTACACGAGGGATCTGTTTAAGCGGGACTAGGGGAGAGGGGATTGCGCAGGTCTGCCGCAATCTAAAATAGAAGCTAAATTGAGCACGGGGTGTATCGGCTGGCGCCGATACACCCCGTGCTCTCTTATTCTCGCTATTTACAATAGCTTTCGCTACGACCAAGAGCTCGATGGTGCTTGTCATCAGGGATGACAAAATGCGGTTATTAACTATTGTCATAGTTAATAACCGCATTGTTATAACTCCTTGCCCATGACATCATGGAAAACATTTCTCACAACGCGGTCTGTGTAGACATGGGCAAGGCCAGCATATGGCTGCGTCGTTGGGCGGATCGGTAGCAACAAAGCGGCACCGGGAGCGAATGTCGGCCCCGGTGCCCACGCACCATATCGGCGGTGTCCTTTCGCGATATTCATCAGTGCTCAAGCGAGCAAATACTCAAAGCCAACGGCGAAGGAACTGCTTGCAAAAACTAAACTGTTTCTAGGTTGTATGTACGAAAGGAAGCGGCTGTGGATGAATTTTCGTTTTTAATTTTTGATGGTGGAGGAGACAATGGACCTAAGGAATCTACCTGAGTACATCTCAGCGATTGTGGCAATCATAGCGTTGCTCATTTCTTGTTACCAAGCTCGTCTCAGCAATAAACAGTCTCTATTCAATCGACGTTTAAATATTTGGATAACCGTCGATAAACTCATGAGCGTTTACGCAAAAAACGCGAAGAACTTGGAACATGGTGACGAGCCGCAAATGGCTATCGGCCTACTATTTGAATTGCTGACTAACACAACGTACCTGCAATCAATTTCAACCTCAATAAATCATGTGTTAGATGCCGACCCTCAACTTAAATTGCATTTAAAACTTGATGAAATGAGAACGCTCGCTATGGAGGCGAAATTTTGCTTCAAAGGAAAGAGTGGAGACGCAATAGCCGAATTCATAGAAGCTTATCAATCCCTTTTGTTTTCAATGTATCAGTATCAGATTTTATTGAATAAGATGAGTCAGAGTGCAAAGGAATATCAATGGACGCTTGTACAGGCTTCTGAAAAGTTACATGAGCCCGATCAACGGAAAGATCTCTTTGAAAGAGAAAGCACTCTTGCCGCATCTTACAAGACTCTATGCCAGCTAAACAAGAGAGGTGCAATTCAGCGCCAAATGCAACTAGCAGGTCCTGTATGGCACTGAGAGAATTGACGGTTTACGTGATGACTGGTAACGGCACTCAGTTTCTACTGAGATTCTAAACAAGCCATGTCCTGATGCAGTTCTAATTCAAGAAGTACTTATTGAAAAGCACTTAAACGCAATAAGGGAGGGGTATATGAGCAATTACCGATTTGCCCCTTTCCAATAAAACCAATTTGTTACTTATTTAGTCTTATAGGTCGTTCCCGACCATCTTTACTAGACCACAAGCTGATACCATATTTTTATTCAAGTCGGCAATTAGCGCTCCCGACTTGATTCCATCGTCTTAATACCATTTACCCAAATGTATTAAGCAATGCGGATTTATATCGGAAGGTTGGTTGCGCCTTGAGCATTTTTAGTAGATTCCGGCTTGCTTCCAAGGAGGGTATTTGCCAGGAAAATCAACTTAGACCAATGACTCCAAAGTATGTTTCTAGTCAACATAGTCGTTACGTTGGCCGGCTTACCGATGCTCTATATAAGCAAAATTGCAAAAATGTAGCTCTCTCAGGATCTTACGGAAGTGGCAAGAGCAGCATTTTGGAACAATTTGCCAAAGAAGCGAAGGTAGAAGGTCATTATATTGCAAAAGTTAGTTTGGCAAATTTTTGTACCGGCCCGAGCAACGATCGGTCAGATTCCAAACCTTCAACAACAGCATTACTTGAACGCGAAATCTTAGGCCAGCTTCTTTATCAAGGGGACCCTTCGAAAGCAAGTAAGTCGTCTTTCAATCAAGTTCATAACATCCCCCTATATCGTCAGATTCCGAAAATCCTATCCCTATCGTTAATAATATATACAGCCATTATCATCGCGGTGCTTCTCCCAGGCGCCATAAAGGGAGATGTCGAACGCTGGTTCAATGCTCTAGCAAGCATGAATGATGATTACTTGCATCATTGTTTATTGATACTCATCGCCATAGCTGCCGTTACGTTTTTCCTGACTACGATTATTTCTGCATGTCTACTTTCGTCTATAAACAGTCTGCATCTAAAATCAATCACGGCATCTGGCTTGAACCTATCGCTCGATAAGGAAGCCGGCGACTCTTCATACTTCAATAAATATAGGGACGAGCTTATTTATCTCTTCGAAATTAACAGGTACGACACCGTAATTTTCGAAGATATAGATCGCTTTGACGATCTGGGCATTTTTGACGAACTGCGGAAACTCAATGACCTTTTAAACTTAGCTCCTGGCATTGTTGGCAAAAAAGGCAATAAGGTTGTTAGATTTGTATATGCTATAAAGGACAGCATATTTACCTTTAGCAATGAGTCCAAAGGAGCTTCAAAAGAAGTTCTTGGCTCCGGTCGTGTCAAGTTTTTCGACATGGTCATTTCTGTAGTGCCGTTTATTTCAAAGTTTAATGCCAATGAAATGGCCGCCAAGGTTTTCGCTTCGGAGCTAAAGGATTCCGGTCAGACAGACGAAGGTACGCGCTATTCTGATTTACTTCTTCTGGCCGCTCCATATATTGCAGACATGCGCTTGATGGTCAGCATCCGTAATGACTATCTGGTCATGACTCAAGAAATGGGGTCCCCCTCGTTCGGTAACCCTCTGCATTGGGGTTGACCTGTACAGGCATTTTGGCAATTGCCATTTATAAAAATCTATATCCTCTTGAGTATGAGGATCTTCGAATCGGCAAGGGCAAGTTAAATGAGCTCTACGACATACATCAAAAAGGGATTAATCGATTGCTTCCGCAGCTTTCAGCTGCGAAAAAATTACTCCAGTGTTGTATTGAATGTGGTGGTTCACTGGATGATGTTGCTGAGACTCTAGGCAACGAGCTAAAAGGGGCGTTTGATAAACGCGTAAGTTCAATAGAACGATTAACAATAGGAACTGATTCGTTTCACACGCGCAGAGATTACTCGAACAATATTTTTGAAACCGAATTCTGGGAGGAGTTCTTCTCGCTTGACTCCGATGACTTTCTCTATGTCGGCCAACGCCACGAAACTGGTGGCCAAGGTATTAAGCTAACAAAAAGAGAATTCCTTGACATATTTGAAGTTGAGATATCAGATATCGGAATGCGTGATCTAGTGAGCAGCGGTTTCACTGATAGCTCGCTTGCTAACATGGATTCAAAAATCGAACGACTACGTACTGCTGATTTTTACATTCAGCAAGATTTGCTTTGTCCAATCAATACCAATGGAGGGGGAGAGCGCCTTGAATCGTTTGCCGAAATCGTTAAGCAAATAATAGGTGACGAACTTGTTTGTGAACTGATTCTAGAAGGTTACTTAAGAAAAGACTTCGACCTTTACATATCAAAATATCCTAACGACGCGAAGCCGCGCGTTGTTAACTTTGTCTATCACTGCTATCAGCGCGGTGTTCAGGACCTTGATTATTTCTTAGATGATGACGATTGCAGTGCAGTTTTAAAAATCATTCCGACCGTTCACCTTGATCGTCCCTGTTGTTTCAACCGCTATCTGCTGTCGCATATTCTTGGCAGAGGGGGCGCTCCTTCAACCACGGTTGGTCGTGATGCAGTCATTACAACTGTAAACGGCATTATCAACAATTACACAAGCTCAGGAAGACAAGTAATCGAACGCTTGCTTGAGGAATATCCCAACAATAAGGGTCTTGTGCACAAGTTTATTTCGGCATTGCTTAATCAAACCGAGCGTGCCTTCGATATCATCATTGAGTCATCAGGGAGCGTTTGCGAGACTCGGTCCCAATGCGAGCTTGTTTCCTATGCTTTTGAAAACATGAATCTGGATACTTCATATGAGTGTGAGTTAAGTTCATCTTGGATGTCGGCTAATATTGAGACGATGTCAATCGCTGACGCAGTCTCAGACGAAACAAGGGCTGATGCAATAGCGAATTATCTCAACAGATGCTCAATTACCATACACGAGCTTAGCACTCTTGGAATTGAACTCAGCTCTTCGGTTGCTGAACTTGGAAACTATGACGTCACGCGCGCCAACTTGTTGTTTGCATGCGATACACCAAATCTTCCAACGCTAGACACGCTCGAGGAGGCATATCCTTCTGTCTATAAAAGGGTCGTTTCCTCCGAAGATGCGCTAAATTCTTACCTGACGGCTTTAAATCCAGCTGAATATTCGATTGTTGGATTCCCGCCCTTTATCTTTACTAGCCTCTGCCGAGCTGCGGAGTCATGGAGCGATTCGGCTAACGTTGATGAACTCGCAAGTTCAATCATTGCCAAAATTAAACTAGAGGATGGCGAAGTTAATCTGAGTGAGCTCGATCCTAACAATTCGATTGAAAATACTAACGCCATGGGAATCGCCCTGGTTCGAGAGCTCGTTTTCAACCAAAAAGTTGCAGGGACATTAAGCAATGCGAACCTTATCTTGAAGCTCGAAAGTGTCGATGAATTGTGTAATGAGCTTTGCCTGTTTGATAGGTTCATAAAAAAATTCTCTATATATGAAATGCATGGCGATCATGCTCTAGAAGCTTCTGACGTTCTAAATCTTGCAAATGGATTGATGTACAGGGCCCATCCGGCATATGCCAATTTGCTTAACGCATTAACCAGACTGAGGGCGATGAACAACAGCATATTTCCTCTCACAGTTAATGGTGAAACGATTGATAAAATGCATTGCACAGAATTCACCCTCGTTAATTTGATTGAGCGTAATTTCATTGGACCAGCGAGTGCTGTATATGAGTACTTGGACGGATCCAAGTGGAATTCTCGCAGGAAGATCCTAAAGAAGCTGTTGCAAGATAATCCTTCGAAAGACCGGTCAATCTTGCCGCGACTCTTTTCGTGTGATTTACCACGAATTGTATCTGCCGCAAAGACCTGGGGGTCGTGGCTTGCGGTAGTGTCGAGAAAGTTGGTGTAAGGGCCCTTGCGGCCCCTGTGTCCGATATCCGGAATCAGTTGATATCCTAGGCCGCCTCCACGCTGTCGGCAAGTTCCAGGCTGGATTCGATCATCTTCCTGGCCACCTTCTCCAGCTCCGCCCAATCGTGCTCGCCCGCGGCACCCATTCTGAACGCGGCGTCGTGCATCTCGGCCATCTTCCTCTCCGAGAAGTAGCGCGAGCCGGACCATGTCTCGGCCTGGTCGCACATGACGGCGCCCACGAGCCTGAGCAGCGAACTCTCCGATGGGAAGACCTGCACCACGCGCGAGCGGCGCTTGATTTCCCTGTTGGCGCGCTCCTGCACGTTGTTGGTGCGCAGGCGCTTCCAGTGCGACGGCGGGAAGTCCAGGTACGCGAGCGCGTCGGGCTCCGCCTCCTCGAGCACCCTCGCCGCCCTCGGGCAGCACCCCTCCAGCATCTCGCACGCCGCGTGGTACATGGCCACGGCGATGGCGGCGTCCCTGGCGCGGAAGACCGACGAGACGATGCGCCCCACGCGGCGCCTCAGCTGCCAGGAGCCGGCCTCGCGCATGCAGTCGCGCATCAGGTGCACGGCGCATCGCTGCCAGGCCGCCCCCTGGAAGACCTCGCCTATGGCCCTGACCAGGCCCCCGTGGGCATCGGATACGACGAGCTCGGTGCCGGTCGCGCCGCGGTCGCGCAGCTTCCGCAGGAAACCGAGCCACGATTCGTAGGACTCCGTGTCCACCACGGATACCCCCAGCACCCGCCTCCAGCCGGACTCGTCGCAGCCTATCGCCGTGACCACCGCGGTCGAAGCCACGCGGCCCCCGCGGCGGCACTTGACGTAGGTCGCGTCGAGCCAGATGTAGGGTATCGCGCGCGCATCGAGCGGCCCCTCCGCGAGGTCGGCTATCTCGGCGTCGAGGGTCGCGGCGATCGCGCTCACTCGGTCCCTGCCGAGCCTCTCGATGCCCATCTTCTCGGCTATCCTCTGCACCTTCCTGGTGCTGGTGCCGGTGGCGTACATCTCGGCCACCGCCGCGACGAGCGCGCGGTCGACGCGCTGGTAGCGCTCGAGGACGTCCTCGGGGAAGAAGCTGCCCGTCCTGAGCTTGGGGATTCTCAGGTTGAGCGTGCCCACGCACGTCTCGAGCGTGCGGTTGCGGTAGCCGTTCCTGCTGTTGGCCCCATCGCCGCAGAGCTGGTCAGCCTCCTCGTCCATGATGGCGTTGACCACCTGCTCGGCGAGCAGCCTGAGCAGCGACTGGATGTCGACCATCCCGTCGGTCGACCTCGGGATGGCGGCCCTATCCGGCATCGCGTCTGCTAATATCTCCATAGCGGTCCCTGTCCTTTCCCAGAACCTGTGTTATGTAGCAATTCCAGATTCTAGGACAGGGGCCGCTTGCGTTTGGCGGTCAGCCGTCGGCGCGCTTACACCAACATTTCCGACGCGATCTGGCTTGCTGTGGATATCGTTTCTTATCCGCACTATTACCTCGATCAGAGTTGCGAGGATGATTCCGAAAAGGCGAAGGTGATTGCGGAGATTGAGGATAAGGCCAAAAAGCACGGTCTACTTTAGTTTGCTCGACCTTTACGGCAACTACTGGCGGCATTCGTCTGCGCAGCTTGTATGCGAATGCCGCCAGTAAAGCATGAGCCCGCGCCACGCCATCAAGATCGGTATGTTCAACGCACGGTAGTTCTATTCAATAAGGAACGTAGCAACATACAGCGGAACAAGCATTCTGGCTAAAAGGGTCGGTGAACGGGCGATCGCGTTCCGCGACAGCCCGTTCACCGACCTCAGCCTCAGGACCCCCTGGCCCTGATCCTTCTCGCCATGTGGAACCTCCTCGTTCTCTGGACTGCATGGCAGCCCGAGCGTAACGGGGATGAGCGGGGAGGCGTTTAACGGCGGTGCCGAACGACAATATCCGGCCGGGTGGACGGCGGTGCCGATTCGCAATATAGGTGGTGTCGAAAGGGCCTAGGACTCAACTGGGAGAACATGGCATTCGGGGACACCTCCGCTCCCCGAATCATCACCTACTGTCTAAACTATTAGCTCATCAATCCACCAGCAGGAATACAATTGCATCATCATTAATATGATTGCTAAGGAGATACTTTAATGCCCGGATTGTTCGCGATGCACTCACTTGTTGTCTATAGGCTTTGGGCAAATACCTATAGACACAAAGAGGAAAGACTTGATGTCTCGAATTACGGCAATAAACCTTTACAAGACTACATTTTTAGTTTTGTTAATGACAATAACGCGCCGTTTCAAGTAAATGAAGGTGAACGGTTCATTCAGTTCGATTCTTATAGGCAAATAAATGACAATGTTTTGGTCAATCTAAAATCTGGTCGTGCGGGACTTCGTGTTGATGTCGTTGACACAAGAACAATGACAGATAGTGGCATTTCCTACACAGAGGAAATGGCCGGAATGGTCCCTTCTAGACTACTCATAAAATGTACTCCCGGATTAGGCTACGCGCTGATTGGGATTGAATCCGTTCCGAATGGCGGAGGCGCCTCAGTGCCCGTTACAGCACTAAAGAATTATATTGCCAGTCATACAACGGGAATATCCTTAAAATCAGAACGAGTGCAAGAAAGGTCTGCACTAGACGCATTTACGGGAGTGGAACAATTCGAACTTCGCCGTTATCGCCCCTCCAAAAACATTGAAGACGGTACCGTGGCAAACGTGGGAACTATGTCATTCATTGCAAAACATAAAAGAGGTCTTCGCATCCCTCTAGCGGCAATTGATATGATAAAAGACAAGAAAGCGGTTGCGGAGTATTTTGGCGTTACGAGCAACTATTCTGGTCGAGAAGAAGTTTTTGCCACGCTAAAGCAACGTGACGGAAAACCTAAGACGTTTATGCTTGATAAGGAATTCGCAGTTCCCATAACTGAAGTATTAAATAAATCAGGACAGCCGCCACTTTCTGATGATCAGTTTATCGCCGTTTGTCTTGATAGTTTCGCCAGAGCAGAGGATGTCTTCAATAGAGATAAATAGTCTATTAGGTTACTCTGGAGGGTCGATAATATGGGCAAAATTGACTTCTGGCCACTGCTAATCAAATATATTGATACGCTCCGCAATTATCAGACTAATAAAATATCGCTCATCGATATATTTGTGCAACTAATTGTTCCAGCCTTGCTGTCGGTGGCTCTATTTTTTAAATGGCCTGATAGTCGCATTAACCTTGGGGATTTAATATCGAATCTCATTAGCTGTATTTCTATTATTTCTGGCCTTATGTGTGCTGTTGCCGTTCTTCTCTTTCAGTTGCGATTGCAAATGAGCTCACAAAAAGATCCAAAACCACTCGATCGCGAGTTTGTGTTAGTTGACGAATCTTTTCATATATCTATGTGGACTGTTTTGGATGGGCTCTTCGCTGTTGGTTTGCTATGTATGGCCCCATTGGCCAAGAGCATCAGTGAACTATTATCGAGAATCTTATTTTGTCTCGCCGCCTTCTTTCTTCTTAACTTTCTATTTGTCACGCTCATGGCTTTAAAGCGAATCAGTGCTGCGTACACGACTTTTTCACGTGGCTGGAAAATGTAGTCACCAAGTCTATGAGCTATCTTAGATAATGCTTTACGAGTCTCACATGCGCAGAAGAATCCAAATCGAATTAGAGCTTTGCAGATGCAGCCAACGATCTCGTTTGTACGCACGATGATTTACGCATATCGCTTGACATGGCTCCTTCCTTTCACCGACTGACAAAACGATTTTCACCTAAATCTTGGAACTGCTTAGGGGCATTTTCTTTAATTACGGCTTGATCTCGCTAAACTAATAACTGCTGCTACCAGGGCTTTTTCTGGTGCATATTCTATTGGCTCCTGCGAAGATCGGAGCGGGTATGTTTGCTGCCGAGTCCTACACTAGCCGTCATTACATTGCGATTGTTGCCATGGCCTGCCTATGCGTTTGAACTGCCTCCCATTTCTTGGACATGAGAAATGGGAGGCTTTTGGAGTGGGAAGGATAAACTGGACTTTCTTTTAAGGATCCTCAAGCGTATTGCCGCTCGTATTCCACTGGAGACATGTAGCCCAGGGTGGAATGCATGCGCACCCTATTGTAATAGAGCTCTATGTACTTGAAGATGTCCTGCTTGGCCTCGTCCCTCGTCCCATAGCTCCTCTCTTTCACCAATTCCCTTTTCAGCGTCTTGAAGAACGACTCGGCCACCGCGTTGTCCAGCGGCGTGCCGGGCCTTGATACCGACTGGACTATGCCATGCGAGTCCAGACACCGCTGGAAGGAACGGGAGGTGTACTGCGCGCCCTGATCGTCATGGAAGACGAGGCTGCCGTCATCTGGCGGGCCCTCCCTGCCGACCGCCTGCTCCATCGCGTCGATCGCGACCTTCTCGGTGATGCGCTCGGACATTGACCAGCCCACGACCTTGCGGGAGAAGGCGTCTATCACGGCTGCGAGATAGAGCCACCCTTCTCTTGTGGGTATGTAGGTGATGTCGCCCACCCAAAGCCTGTTGCGCTCGCCCACGGTGAAAGCGCGCTCTACCAGGTTCAACCGAGGGTCTCCCGGCTCGACCTTCTTCTGGGTGCGGTGTTTTCGGGTCGCGCCCTTTCCGGCAAGCCCGAGCTTCTGCATGATGTGGAGCACGCGCTTCTCGCTCACGACGATGTCGCTTTTTCGCAGTTCGCGGTTGATGCGCCGGTAGCCGTAACGGCCCTTGTGCCGCTCGAAGGCCTCGGCGACGAACCCTTCGAGCGCCTCCCGCTCTATCTGGGCGTTGGATTTCTTCCGGCCGAGATACTCGTAGAAACCGGATTTCGAGATTTTCATCAGCTCGCATGCCTTCTTGATGGGGCCGATCTCGCCCCTATGCTCTTTGAGGAACTCGAACCTCACGCATGGTCTTGACTCAAGAAGGCCCGGAAATTTTTTAGTATCTCGTTCTCGCGCTCGAGCTCCTCGACCTTCTTCTTGAGCTTCACGATCTCGTAGTCCTTGTTGATCTTCGGGGAGCCGTTTCCGGGGAACGCGCCGTCTCCCATCTCCTCGTATTCGCGGGCCCATCTTCTCAGCGTCGAATCCTTTATGCCGAGTTCCTCCGATAGGCCTTTGACCGTCATTTCCCCGGACAGGACCACCTTTGCCGCCGAGACCTTGAACTGCCTGTCGTATCGCTTTCTTCTTTGGGTCATCTTGAACACCTTTCGCTCTTAACTAGGTGTCCAATTCATCATACCCACTCCACTAGTCGCTATTTAGGGCGTCCAAGATTTGGGGCGCAGTTCAGTTTTGCTGGGCGGGCCTTCTTATGCCGCGGGCGCGGAGAGCCTCATCATCGCGGGCGCAACGTACTACGAGCCGGGCGTGTCGGGCCCCGGCTGGAGTTGGACCGATGCCGACCACTTGGAGCTTAACGGCTACGTGGGCGAGGCCATCGGCGCCGAAGGCGACCTGGTGCTGACGCTTGCCGGGCAAAACTCCGTGACGGAGTCGCATGCGCCCGATGCGGACATCACGCTGTGCGGCATGGAGGTGTGGGGCAACCTGACGCTTCGCGGCACCGGGACCCTGACGGCGACGGGCTCGCAGTGCGGGATCCACGTTTCGCAGGCGCTCGTGGTGGACGGCTGCACCGTCGATGCGCGGGCAGACGGGGCCGATATTACGGACGAGGCAGTTGCCGGCGTGATCACGGGCGACATGGCCGTGCGCGGCAGCGGGCGCGTCGTTGCCGCGAGCACCGGGTCCGGAGCGGGCGTGCACGCCTACGGCGTGTATCTGCAGGACGCGGGCCTTGGCGATGGCGCAGCTGGCTGTCGGCTTTCCGTCGACGCCTCATGGCTCGATGCGACCGGTGCCGATGGCGGCGTTGCTTGTCTGGGTGGGTCGCTTGTGTCCGCGCGGTTTGTGGCTCCTACTGGCGGGGTCTTTGGTTCTGGTAGCGTGGTGGATGCCTCCGGTGCGGTGGCACCGCATGTGGTGGTTGAGCCCGATGTGGCCACGCCACCGGCGGGGGAGACCGATGGGCGCGAGGTGCCAGGTGGTGGGGCTGGTGAAACTGCTGGTGGTGCCGGTCCTGCTGCTGGGCAGCCCGGTATGGGGCCGACGACGGATCCCGCGGTGAAGCCTGCGGCCACGTCGCCCAAGACAAACATAACGACCAAGACGACGGTGACCAAGACCACGGTGACCGCGTCCTCCAAACCAAAAACCGCCGCTGCGACTGCAGCGACACTCCCCAAGACTGCCGACAACAACTGGATCGCCGCTTCCTTAACGCTTTGCATTCTGGGAACAGCGCTCTTGGCTGCCGCATATCGCTGCTAAGGCCTCGTTTAAGTGAGGCCAGGGGAGAAGTGAATTAAGCCATTGCAGAAGTCTTTAGCCTTCTACTAAATCAATTTATTAGAGATTGGTGCCGTATCAGCTATCGCTGCGACGGCACTATTTTGTTCAGCTCGACTGCCTCTCGATCTATTACCGATGTTGAGCCTTACACCCCATCTGCCAGAGCGATAAGATAATTGCAATCAAAATTCTACTGTTTGTAAAGCTTCTTGTTCCGCTAAAGGATTGATATATGTCTAATGAAGCTAAAGTTGAGGTTGAAGATGTAGCCTCGTATATCAAATACATCAAAAGTCTTTCACCAACAATAAATGGTGACGCCAGAACAATTGAGTCTACATTTGTGTTTCGTGGACAAGGATCCACTAAGTTTGATCTTGTTCCGTCAATCGGAAGAGACAGTCTTTGGCGTAAACCGGGAAGTGACGCCATTTCTCCTATCATAGGCACCCTTAAGCACGAGGCGGATATTATTGAAACTGCGTGCCGCATATTGCCAAATGTTTTTAATCGAGATTTGCTTCCAATTGATCTTTTAGCCTGTCTCCAGCACTACGGAGTCCCCACCAGACTATTAGATGTTACTTCAAACGCACTTGCCGCCCTCTATTTCGCCTGCGGAAATCTGGATGACGTGGGCGAAGTATTTATCTTTAGGCGACCGGGAGGGGATAAGCAGGAATATCCCATCTGTCAGGCAATCGCGGACTCGTGGCATCTGTTTATGAACTCTAAAGTGTTATCAGACCATACTTTGACTATCAACGTGATCTAGTGCTTTCAAATTGCCCTGAACCAACCGATCAGGCAAAATGGTTTAAGGAGTGCTGCGAAGACACATTATTTGTCTACGGAACTAGATATCTTGATAGGCAAGCCGCTCAATCGGGCCAATATATCCTTTTCCCTAATGACATTCGTGGTAAGGATCCTTCTTTGTCGTTTGATGACTTAATAAGTCCACTGCCCAAAGACAGTCCTGTGATAGCCGGTCGTTGCATAGTGCCATCTGATAGGAAGGCATCAATATTAGACGAGTTGAGCAAACTAGGCATTACCGAAGCTTCGCTCTATCCCGACAGCATTGAGAAGAGATGTGCCAGCATAGTGAGTGAGATTAAAAGACACCGTCACTGAAGGATTGCTCTTAAAAGCAGTGTAGAGAAGCATGCATCAATAATTATGTTATATGTAATAAAAAGGTCAACTGTTTAAACTCTCAATTTAAAACCGATATTTGTTCAAAGCTAACAAATATCGGTTTTAAAACTATATAATTGTTCTTGTTATTTAAGGATGTCTGTGAATAATCGATATGTTTGAGAAGGATTCTAAAGATGATCCTCAATTTTTCATTTAAGAACTTTCAGAGCTTTCGAGATGCTCAACAGTTCTCGTTTGAACCGATTTCGAGCAAAAAGGAACTTGGGCCTGTGCGAGTGGCTGCGGTTTACGGCGCAAACGCGTCAGGCAAATCAAATTTCCTAAATGCTCTTTACTTTGTCTCTTACTTTATTCGTACAGGTTATGCGGCAGGCGATGCGAATTCTCAAATACCCATCGTCCCCTTTTTACTTGACTCGGAATCGCGATCAAGTGACACAGAATTCTCGATAGATTTTATCGCTAGCAACTTAAAGTATGAGTTTTCATTTGGTGTGAACAAAAATGAGGTTACATATGAGAACCTCACTGTGTATCGATCAAAACAGCCGTCCCTTCTCTATGACCGCTCTTCGATAAACGGCGAACAGTCGATTAAATTTGGTAGCACCTTTACAGGCGTCAAAAAACAACTTTGGGATATCACGCGCAATAATTCTTTGTTCTTATCTGCCGCCGCGGCGGCTGGAAGTGATGTAATTCAACCCGCATTCGCAGCTCTTGCCAATGACATCAATCTCTATGATGCAACGCATTATCTAGCAGAACTCGCCACCATAAAAAAGCTGTTTATCAACGATGACGCACGAGCTCAGATGCTATCTCAGCTCATTAAATATGCTGATATCGGAATTGACGGCATGGATGTCCGTCAATCGGAAGGCGTCATGGGTTTAAAAGAATCACTCATTGGACTCGATGAGATTCCGGAAGAGGCACGTAATAAAATTGCAGAAGACTTTAAATTGTCGTTCGCTTATGACCTAGTCTTCCACCATAAAGGCTCGGGAGATGGCTTTTGGCTGGGCTCCGCCCATGAATCGGAGGGCACAAAAGCTGCGCTGGCGTTTTTCTCGGTAGCCTTACGTTCTTTAAGCAGTGGGGCCACAACAGTAATTGACGAGCTTGATTCGAGCCTTCATCCCACGCTCCTGCGCGACTTCGTCTCACTGTTCGCCGATCCCGACACAAATCCAAAGGGCGCGCAGCTAATCTTCTCGACCCATGACTGTCTCTTATACACATCTGACGCTGCCGACGACTTAATAGGTGTAGATCT
>ENA-OWZU01000047-OWZU01000047.1-human-gut-metagenome-genome-assembly--contig:-NODE-47-length-47540-cov-22.367000_pt1 | contig 47540 bp, 43 predicted proteins | sample MGYA00249263_ERZ652121 | MGnify/ENA primary metagenome ERZ652121 (study PRJEB26925, sample SAMN05827113) | human gut metagenome | biome: ENVO:2100002; feature: ENVO:00000062; material: ENVO:00002003... | reverse complement strand
TTGATCTCCAATAATTCTAAGATTTCTCTTCACCAACATCATTTGACAAAGAGCCGTTTTTCATTTTGTTGATTAATTTGCTTACGCTTTGATTTCAGAAACAACGCCTGAACCAACAGTACGTCCGCCTTCACGAATAGAGAAACGAGTTCCGTCTTCGATAGCGATTGGGTGGATTAATTCAACTTCGATTGTTACGTTATCCCCAGGCATTACCATTTCAACGCCTTCAGGTAATTCTACAACACCAGTTACGTCAGTTGTACGGAAGTAGAATTGAGGACGGTAGTTAGTGAAGAATGGAGTATGACGTCCACCTTCCTCTTTAGTTAAAACATACACTTCAGCAGTGAATTTTGTGTGTGGAGTAATTGTAGAAGGTTTAGCTAATACTTGACCACGTTGGATGTTTTCGCGAGCAACCCCACGAAGTAATGCACCAATGTTGTCACCAGCTTCAGCGTAGTCTAATAATTTACGGAACATTTCAACACCTGTTACAGTAGTTTGAGCAGTTTCGTCAGCAATACCTACGATTTCTACAACGTCACCAACGCGAACTTGTCCACGTTCAACACGACCTGTAGCAACAGTACCACGACCAGTAATTGAGAATACGTCTTCGACTGGCATCATGAATGGTTTGTCAGTATCACGAACTGGAGTTGGGATATATTCGTCAACAGCAGCCATCAATTCTAAGATTTTTTCTTCGTATGAAGGATCGCCTTCTAAAGCTTTCAAAGCAGAACCTGCAACAACTGGAGTGTCATCGCCTGGGAAGTCATATTCAGATAATAAATCACGAACTTCCATTTCTACTAATTCTAATAATTCTTCGTCATCAACCATATCCATTTTGTTTAAGAAAACAACGATGTATGGTACACCAACGTTACGTGAAAGTAAGATATGTTCACGAGTTTGAGGCATAGGACCATCAGCAGCAGAAACTACTAAGATAGCTCCGTCCATTTGAGCCGCACCAGTGATCATGTTTTTAACGTAGTCCGCGTGACCTGGGCAGTCAACGTGAGCGTAGTGACGGTTTTCAGTTTCGTACTCAACGTGAGCAGTTGAGATTGTGATTCCGCGTTCGCGTTCTTCTGGAGCACCATCGATTTGGTCGTAAGCAGAAGCTTTAGCCAAACCTTTTTTAGCTAAAACAGTTGTAATTGCAGCTGTTAATGTAGTTTTACCATGGTCAACGTGTCCGATAGTACCAATGTTTACATGGGGTTTAGAACGGTCAAATTTTTCTTTTGCCATTTTAAATGTTCCTCCTAAAATTTACAATTTGTGTTTTTTTATTTGATAAGTAAGGAATCGCAAGCGATTCCTTTCCTATATCATCGTTCATTATTGTACACGAAACTTCTCAAAAAACATAGTATTTTGAAAATAATTCCGAAATCATTTAAGATTATTCAGCTTTACCGCCATTTTTCTTAATGATTTCTTCTTGAATTGATTTCGGTACATCTTCATAGTGGTCAAAGACCATCATGAATGTTCCGCGACCTTGAGTCGAAGAACGTAGCGTTGTTGCGTAACCAAACATTTCTGATAATGGTACAAGCGCATTAACGATTTGAGCGTTACCGTGTGCTTCCATACCTTCTACGCGTCCACGTCGAGCAGTTACGTGACCCATTACATCACCTAAATATTCTTCAGGAACAGTCACAGTGACTCTCATCATTGGTTCTAGAATAACTGGATTTGCTTTTTTCGCAGCGGCACGTAATGCCATAGATGCTGCAACACGGAAGGCTGTTTCATTTGAATCGACATCATGGTATGAACCATCATAAAGTTTTGCTTTAATGTCAACTAAAGGATAACCAGCAAGCACACCATTTGCCATAGCGTCTTCCAATCCTTTTTCAACAGCTGGGATGTATTCACGAGGAACTACCCCACCAACGATTGCATTTTCAAACGCGAAACCGCCACCTTCTTCATTCGGTGTAAATTCAATCCATACGTGTCCGTATTGACCTTTACCACCTGATTGGCGTACGAATTTACCTTCTGCTTGAGTTGCAGAACGGAATGTTTCACGGTAAGAAACTTGAGGCGCACCAACGTTCGCTTCTACTTTAAATTCACGACGCATACGGTCTACCAATACGTCTAAGTGCAATTCACCCATACCAGCGATAACCGTTTCACCTGTTTCAACGTTTGTTGTTACACGGAATGAAGGATCTTCTTCAGCTAGTTTTTGAAGGGCAATACCCATTTTATCTTGGTCTGCTTTTGATTTAGGTTCAACAGCAACTTCGATAACTGGATCAGGGAATTCGATTGATTCCAAGATAACCGGTGAGTCTTCTGCACATAGTGTATCTCCAGTTGTTGTATCTTTCAATCCAACAGCTGCCGCGATGTCACCTGAATAAACTTTTTCGATTTCTTTACGTGTGTTGGCGTGCATTTGTAGAATACGTCCGATACGTTCGCGTTTGCCTTTTGAAGCATTTAAAACGTATGAACCAGATTCTAACACACCTGAATAAACACGGAAGAATGTCAAACGACCTACGAATGGGTCAGTCATCACTTTAAATGCTAATGATGCAAATGGAGCTGAATCATCGGCTGGACGATCTGTTTCTTCGTCTGTCTTAGGGTTAACCCCTTTGATTGCAGGGATATCAGTTGGAGCAGGTAAATAATCGATAACTGCGTCCAATAATAATTGAACCCCTTTGTTTTTGAAGGCTGTTCCACAAAGAACTGGGAAGAAGTCTACTGAGATTGTTGCTTTACGGATAGCTTCTTTTAATTCGTCGACAGTGATTTCTTCACCTTCTAAGAATTTCATCATTAGGTCTTCGTCTGTATCAGCTACAGCTTCGACTAATTTTTCACGCCATTCTTCAGCTTGTTCACGGTATTCTTCTGGAATTTCAGTTTCTTGAATTTCCGTACCTAAGTCGTTTGTGTAAATTTCAGCTTTCATTGTTACTAAGTCGATGATTCCAGTGAAATCATCTTCTGCACCGATTGGCAATTGAATTGGGTGAGCATTTGCTTGTAAACGATCATGCAATGTTGATACAGAGTACAAGAAATCTGCCCCAATTTTATCCATTTTGTTACAGAATACAACACGTGGTACACCGTATTCTGTCGCTTGGCGCCAAACAGTTTCAGTTTGTGGTTCTACACCTGATTGTGAATCCAATACAGTTACCGCACCATCAAGTACGCGTAATGAACGTTGTACTTCAATTGTGAAGTCCACGTGTCCAGGAGTATCGATAATGTTTACACGATTCCCTTTCCATTGCGCAGTAGTAGCGGCTGAAGTAATTGTAATCCCACGTTCTTGTTCTTGTTCCATCCAGTCCATTTGTGATGCACCTTCATGCGTTTCACCAATTTTGTGGATTTTACCTGTATAGTACAAGATACGTTCTGTTGTTGTTGTTTTACCAGCATCAACGTGGGCCATGATCCCAATGTTACGAGTGTTTTCTAAAGAAAATTCTCTTGCCATTTTAGGTTTGTTCTCCTCTCAGTTCGAGTAAATGGTTGCCATCTATACCTTCTGCTAAATGATATGCAAATGCAGAGAGGATCTTACCAACGATAATGAGCAAATGCACGGTTTGCATCCGCCATTTTGTGAGTATCTTCGCGTTTTTTAACAGAAGCTCCAGTGTTGTTAGCAGCATCCATGATTTCTTTCGCTAGACGTTCTTCCATTGTGTGTTCTCCACGCAAACGAGCGTAGTTAACAACCCAACGAAGACCTAGAGTTGTACGACGTTCAGGGCGAACTTCGATCGGTACTTGATAGTTTGAACCCCCAACACGACGAGCTTTTACTTCTAATACTGGCATGATGTTTTTCATCGCTTGTTCGAAAACTTCCAATGGTTCATTGCCTGTAGATTCTTTAATAATGTCAAAGGCATTATAGATAATATTAGCAGCAACCCCACGTTTTCCGTCAATCATGACACGGTTAATTAAGCGAGTTACTAATTTTGAGTTATAAATAGGATCTGGTAAAACATCACGTTTTGCAACAGGACCTTTACGAGGCATCCGTAACTCCTCCTTCCGAAAAATGTTATTTTATGTTCTTATTTGTTTTCATTAAATGGTTTATTACGCTTTAGGGCGTTTTGTACCGTATTTAGAACGAGATTGTTTACGATCGTTCACGCCGGCAGTATCTAACGCACCACGTACGATATGGTAACGTACCCCTGGTAAGTCTTTTACACGTCCACCACGAAGTAACACAACACTGTGTTCTTGTAAGTTATGGCCGATACCTGGGATATAAGCAGTTACTTCAATTAAGTTAGACAAACGAACACGGGCATATTTACGTAAAGCTGAGTTCGGTTTCTTCGGTGTCATGGTACCCACACGAGTAGCTACCCCACGCTTTTGAGGTGAACTCACGTTAGTTTGAGTTTTTTTGAAACTGTTGTATCCTTTGTTCAATGCAGGTGAATTTGATTTTTCAACCTTAGATTTACGAGGTTTACGTACTAATTGATTAATTGTAGGCATCCCTTGTCATCCTCCTTCCTGGTTCATTATATAGACCCACACATCCAGGTGGTTCTTTTTTTTCGATAAAAAATAATGCATCATGCGCATTTCTGTGTACTTCCAACAGTCAGCACGTCTCGACGAGAGACCTGTAATTAAAGCACCTTTGATAGAATAGCACGGGAAAACAAATCTGTCAAACCTTTTCTCCTCGTTTCTAAAAATTTCAGCTATCACTCCTTATTTTTAAATGAAGCGCTATCTAATTTACTCATTTCCTATTATAATGAACTCATCAAACATCAAAGGTGGTCGCTATGAATTTAAAACAAATGGTTGGGATTGAAGCTGCTTCATATGTGAAAGATGATATGATTGTCGGGTTAGGTACAGGATCAACTGCGTATTATTTCATCGAAGAGTTAGGGAGAAGAGTGCAAGAAGAAGGGCTGCATATCCAAGGTGTGCCTACCTCATTCGCTTCACGCGAACAAGCAAAAGCCTTAGGTATCCCAGTCAAAACAATCGACGAAGTCTCCTATGTCGACCTAGTCATTGATGGCGCCGATGAAATATCTGCTGACTTTCAAGGAATAAAAGGTGGCGGTGCCGCCCTGCTCTTTGAAAAAATCGTCGCTAGTTATGCCAAACAAGTCATCTGGATTGTCGATCAATCCAAACTCGTGACAAAACTTGGCCGTTTTCCATTGCCAGTTGAAGTTGTTCCTTACGGTGAAAAGCAACTGTTCCAACTTTTTGAAAAAAAAGGATATCACCCATCTTTTCGCCTGACTGCTGATGGTGAGCCGTTAGTCACTGATTGCCAGCACCATATCATTGATCTACACTTAGACGTCATCGAGCAGCCTCACGCTCTAAATGAAGAACTCAATCAACTCGTCGGTGTGGTCGAGCATGGCTTGTTTTTGGAGATGGTTCAGACAGTGATTATCGGTCAAGAAGATGGTGTAAAAACCATCGTCGTCCCTTCTCGTAAAAGCAAATGATTTTTTCATAGAAAAAATTTGAGAAAAAGTGTACAATGAATATTGGAATGAAAAATTTCGGAAAACAACACAAAGGAGAGTTTTTTTATGCCAAAATTAGTTTTTTCTCGTCATGGATTAAGTGAATGGAACAAATTGAACCAATTTACTGGCTGGGCAGATGTTGATTTAGCTCCAGAAGGTGTAGAAGAAGCCAAAGAAGGTGGCCGCAAAATTAAAGAAGCAGGGATTGAATTCGATATTGCCTATACTTCTGTCTTAACTCGCGCCATCAAAACTTGTAACTACATTTTAGAATACTCTGACCAACTATGGGTGCCACAAGTAAAATCTTGGCGCTTAAACGAACGTCACTACGGTAAATTACAAGGCCTAAACAAAAAAGAAACTGCTGAAAAATACGGAGATGACCAAGTACACATTTGGCGTCGTTCTTACGATGTATTGCCTCCATTGATGGAAGCATCTGATGAAGGTTCTGCAGCAAACGACCGTCGTTACGCTAAATTAGACCCTCGCGACGTTCCTGGTGGAGAAAACTTAAAAGTTACTCTAGAACGCGCATTACCATTCTGGCAAGATCAAATCGCTCCTGCTTTGAAAGATGGTAAAACAGTTTTAGTTGCAGCTCACGGGAATTCATTACGCGCCCTTGCAAAACACATCGAACAAATTTCAGACGAAGACATCATGGACTTAGAAATCCCAACTGGTCAACCATTAGTTTATGAATTAAACGATGATTTATCAGTAGCGAAAAAATACTATTTATAAAAAAGACGCTCCTTCATATGAAGGAGCGCTTTTTTTCACGTCTGAGACAGAATTCATTAGTTTCTGGTCTCATTTGGATTTAGCAATACAAAGCTATATCTGAACCCTTATTACTTGTAGAGATCCGCTGTTGCCCCAACTTTTTATAGATAAGTAGTCGGTGTCATACAAGCTTGATAGATTGCTACCACATCTTCTTTGGTTAAAGGCTCAAACGCCTTTGTCGCAATCGCGCTACTTGCTACTGCTTGTTCAGCCATCGCTTCAAAATTGGTCTCGTCAGTTATACCAACTTCAGGTAATGTCATTGGAATGCCACAAGCAACAAAATAATCAGTCAACTTTTGAATTCCCATACGAGCAGCTAATTCAGGGACTGCTTCTTGCACACCCCAGACTTCTTTTGCATAACGAGCAAGCTTAGGTGTTGTCCGCTCATTTAGCACATGCGCCATCCAACGCGGAGTCAAAATCGCTAACCCCACACCATGTGTAATATCATAAAACGCACTTAGTTCATGCTCCATCGCATGGCATGACCACGTTCCAGCTTTTGAGGCACCTGTTAAGCCATTTAATGCCAAGCTGCTTGCCCACATTAGATTTGCTCGTGCGTCATAATCATCCGGTGTATCTAGCGCTACGGGAACATTTTTGATTACTGCTCGCATCAATCCTTCAGCAATGCCATCTTCCACTTCTGTTCCTGGTGTTAAATCGAAGTAATTTTCCATTAAGTGACTGAATATATCTGCAGAGCCAGCCGCTGTTTGGTACGCATTTACACTATACGTATTTGTCGGATCTAAGAATGAGACTTTCGGTAAGAAATTCGGACCGCCAAAGCCTAGTTTTTGCTTCGTTTTTAAATTTGAAATAACTGACCCGCGATTCATCTCACTACCTGTCGCTGCCAAAGTCAAAATCGTGACTAACGGTACTGCTTGCCCCAGATAGGCGCGCTTGGTCACCATCTCCCATAAATCACCAGAAGCATACGTACCTCCTGCGATGGCCTTGCTACAATCAATGACTGAGCCTCCACCAACGGCTAAAATCACATCAATCTTTTCTTTGCGGCAAAGTTCGGCCCCTTGCTCCACTGTTTCAATTCGCGGGTTCGGATCAACACCACTTAATTCAAAGACTTCATTGTCATTTTTAGCTAGCTGACTCATCACTTGATCATATAGACCATTACGCTTGATACTGCCGCCTCCATAGACTACTAATACGCGTTTGCCAAATTGATTTAACACGTCGGGTAGTTCATCTAAACGATCTTTTCCGAAGCGAATATCGGTCGTTACATGAAATCGAAAATTCTCCATTTGTCTTTCATCCTTTCTTTTATAAATTACAAAAAGGATGGGCACTTAGTGGTTCCGTCCTTTTTTCGTTCCATTAGCCTATCAGTGTTTCCAAGCCAATGGTCATCATATCATTAAATGTCGTTTGTCTTTCGGCTGCTGTCGTTTCTTCACCAGTGACGATGTGATCGCTCACTGTACAAATAGCCAGTGTTTGTACATGAAATTTGGCACCTAAATAATACAACGCTGCCGCCTCCATCTCAACACCCATGACACCAAGCTCTGCTAATTGCAACGTTTCGGTCATATCGTCTTTATAAAAGGTATCTTCAGACAAGATATTGCCCACGTGAGTCGTCACACCAGAAGCTGTGGCTAATTCATACGCTGTTTTTAATAACTGAAAGTCAGCAATAGGCGCAAAGTGAAAACTAGAGAAGTTTTTTTGCACCATGGAAGAGCTTGTGACTGCCCCTTGAGCAATAACTAAATCACGCACATGGACATCTTTTGAAATCGCTCCGCATGTTCCCACACGAATCAATTTTTTTACACCATAGGATTGAATTAATTCTTGTGCATAGATGCTAGCAGATGGCATCCCCATCCCAGTACCTTGGACGGATACTCGTTCACCTTTATATGTTCCTGTATAGCCTAGCATACCGCGTACTTGATTGTAGCAAACCGGATTTTCTAAAAATGTCTCTGCAATGTATTTCGCCCGCAATGGATCGCCTGGCAATAAAATCTTGTCTGCAATTTCTCCTGTTTTTGCTTCGATATGAACACTCATATTGTCTCTCCTTTATAGTTCTTGCAATGTTTGTTTGATCAACGTCTTGAATGATTGCTTCACACGTTGGGTTGTTTCAACTACTTCTTCATGATTGAGTTCATGTTGCATACCAGCAGCCAAATTCGTGATACAAGAAATACCTAAGACACGCAAGCCACTATGCACAGCGACGATGACTTCGGGTACAGTCGACATACCTACTGCATCCGCTCCAATCGTTCTTGCCAAACGAATTTCAGCAGGTGTTTCATACGTAGGTCCCGTGAAGCCCATATATACGCCTTCTTTGATGTCAATATTGGCTTGTGCTGCTATACGTTTTGCCGTCGCTTGGTAATCCAAATCATATGCATGACTCATGTCTGGGAAGCGTGGTCCCATCTTTTCATCATTTGGACCAATCAATGGGTTCGTCCCCATGAAGTTAATATGGTCGCTAATCACCATTAAATCTCCTGGTGCAAATGTTTCGTTTACACCACCACATGCATTCGTCACAATTAATGAATGCGCCTGTAATGCTGCCATCACGCGTACTGGATACGTGACTGTCGCCATAGAATGACCTTCATAAAAATGAAAGCGACCTTGCATGGCTAATACTTTCTTACCTGACAATGTACCATATACCAATTTTCCCGCATGGCCTACTACTGTCGATACTGGAAAATGAGGAATCCCATCGTACGAAATCACCACTGGTTGTTCGATTTCATCGGCTAACTCACCTAAGCCCGATCCTAAAATCAAGCCAAAGTCGATGGCGCCAACGCCAGCTTCTTTCATGTAAGCAGTTGTCTCTTGCAATTTGTTTTCTAACGTTGTCATTCTTTCAACTCCTATTGTAATTGATTTAAAAAGCTTACGCCGTTTTCAGTCGCTGGCACATGAAAGTTCTCAGCTATCGTCGCTGCGATGTCGGCATAGTGGCCTTGCGTCAATGCACCTTGGCCAGTTAATTTTTTACTAAATGCCAACAACGGTACGTATTCACGCGTATGGTCTGTTCCTGGGAACGTAGGATCATTGCCGTGGTCCGCTGTAATCAACAAAAGATCATCGTCTTGCATAGCAGCAATAATTTCTGGCATGCGTGCATCAAACTCTTCGATGGCATTGGCATAGCCCTTCACATCCCGACGATGACCGAATAATGCATCAAAGTCAACAAGATTAGTAAAGCTCAAGCCTTCAAAATCATTGGCCATTACGTTTAATAATTGGTCGACTCCATCCATATTGCTCTTCGTGCGAACATAATCTGTAATTCCTTGGCCATTGAAGATATCGTTGATTTTACCCACAGCGATGACTTGCTTACCATTTTCTTTTAGCGAATCCAAGACCGTGTGACCGAATGGATCTAGCGCATAGTCATGACGATTAGCCGTACGTGTAAAGTTACCTGGAGTGCCAACATAAGGACGTGCGATAATACGACCAATCATATACGGATCATCTTTGGTGATGTCCCGGACGTATTGGCAAATGCGGTAAAGCTCTTCAAGTGGAATAATGTCTTCATGTGCCGCAATCTGTAATACTGGATCAGCAGAAGTATAGACAATTAGATCACCTGTTTCCATTTGATGTGCACCGTAATCATCAATCACCTTTGTCCCAGAGTAAGGAAGATTGCAGACAATTTTCCGGCCAGAAAATTCTTCAATTTTATTTAATAGTTCTTCAGGAAATCCTTCTGGAAATACTCGGAACGGTGTCTTAATATTTAGTCCCATAATTTCCCAGTGACCAGTCATCGTATCTTTCCCGACAGAAATTTCTTCTAATTTCGTAGCGTAGCCTTGATGATTTGATACATTAGCAACGCCTTGTAACGGGCGAATGGTCCCTAGACCTAGGTTTTCCAAATGAGGGATTGTTAACCCTGCTTGTTCGGCAATGTGCCCTAATGTATCCGCACCAACATCATTAAATTTATCCGCGTCTGGCGCTTGACCAATTCCTACAGAATCCATCACAATCAAATGCACTCGTTTAAACATAATCTCCCTACTTTCTTTTGGTCTTTCTATTATTTCTTCTTTATTATACAACACGAAAGGGCAAGAGAAGGCATCTAATCCCCTTCTCTCACCCTTTTCCCATTAATTATTTAGATTTAATATAATTTTTTCCGTTCGCTTTTGGTCCAGAAGCTTTACCAAGAAAGATAACAAGAACCAAAATCGTCAAGACATATGGTGTGATTTGCAAGTAAACATCTGGAATGGATTTAACAAATGGAATATTGCGTCCAGCGATACTTAAATTTTGAGCAAAACCAAAGAAAATCGCCGCACCCATCGCACCTAGTGGATTCCATTTACCAAAGATCATTGCAGCCATCGAGATGAACCCTTGACCAGAAATCGTCGTCACTGCAAAACGACCAGAGATTGATTGAGCAAATAATGCGCCGCCCATACCACCGAGAAAACCAGAAATCAACACGCCGGCATATCGCATGCCATAGACATTAATCCCTAGCGTATCAGCCGCTTGAGGATGTTCACCAACCGAACGCAATCGTAAGCCAAACTTGGTTTTAAAAATAATAAACCAAGCAAGGATAGAAATCAAAATTGCTACGTACGCTGGTAACATTGTATTTGTAAAAAAGATTCTCCCAATCACTGGAATATCACTTAAAACTGGGAACGTATAATACCCAAAAATTTGAGAAATATCATCTGTTTGGCCTTTTCCATAGATTACTTTGATTAAGAAAATTGCTAATGACGGGGCCATCAAGTTCAATACCGTTCCACTAATAATATGGTCGGCGCGAAAGTTAATAGTGGCAACCGCATGCAAGACAGAAAAGACCATTCCTACCAAGCCACCAAACAACGTAGCTAACCATGGAGTCCATGCGCCAAACTGACCAGCATACTCTAAGTTAAAGACAATCGCGCTAAATGCGCCCATCACCATGATTCCTTCTAGCCCTACATTAACAATTCCACTTCGCTCTGAGAACACACCACCGAGAGCTGTTAAAATCAATGGTGCTGCATAAATTAATGTTTGAGTAAACACGGATGCAATCATATTTATATTCATTAGATTGTCCCTCCTTTTTGCGAGTCCTCATCGCCGTTGTCCTCTAGCTCTTTTACTACTACTGCTTCTTTTTTGGATTGAAACACTTTTGCCAAAACATAATGAATAACAAAACTAATTCCTACAAAGAAGATAATAATGGCAATATCCACATCTACTAATTCAGAAGGAATACCGGCAAACTGCATTCCTTGGCCGCCTAACTTCAATACACTGAATAAGAGCGCTGAAAGCAAGATGCCGATCGATGAGCCTCCTCCAAGTAAAGAGACTGCCATACCGTCAAATCCGATACTTAACGATGAACCTTGGACAAAGAAATTACCAAATGTGCCCAAACCTTGAACCACACCACCAAAACCAGCCAATGCGCCTGAAATAACCATTGAGATAATAATCGTGCGTTTGCTACTCATCCCTGCATACTCTGACGCAAAAGGATTCAATCCAACTGAACGAATTTCAAATCCAAGTGTCGTTTTTTTCATTAAGAACCATACCAACACTAAAAAGATTCCAGCTAAGAAAATACCAATGTTCAATCGTGAGCCATTGGACAGTGCCGCTAACCAGCTCGTCTGCATGGATGCATTCGCAGAGATAGCTTTTGTCACGCCTTTGGTAGAGATAATATTACTCCCCATAACATCATTCACTAAATACGTACTAACATACAATAAAATATAGTTCATCATAATTGTGACAATGACTTCGCTTGTACCAAAGTATGCGCGCAATATACCCGGAATCGCTGCCGCAATCGCTCCTGCCAAAACACCCACCACAACTGCTAGTGGCAAAACAACCAAACGTGGTGCATCAGGTAACAACAGCGCAACCCAGACACTTGCGACCCAGCCGCACAATGCTTGACCGGAAAGCCCGATATTAAAGAAGCCGGCTGAATTCGCAACTGCAAATCCTAATGCTGTAAAAATTAATGGCCCCGCCGAAACAAACACTTCCCCGATATTTCGCGTATTTAGGCCACCATTTTGCAAATCAACGAACACTGTCCGAAACATGGTTTGATACCCAGATACTGGATCATAGCCAAAAATCCACATGATCAAGCCACCTAGTAAAAATCCTAGTAAGACAGCAATAATTGGGACTAGCCCATTTCTAATTTTTTCCGAACGATTATTCACCTGTTTCACCTACCTCTGCCAATTCCTTCCGTGCATCTTCTAACGAATAGCCTGCCATCAGCAAGCCTAGCTCTTTTTCAGATGTTTCATTAGGATCTACAATCCCGACGATTTTACCAGCATGGATCACGGCGATACGGTCCGATACATTCAGAATTTCTTCTAATTCAAAACTAATTAGCAAGACTGCTTTTAGTTTATCTCTTTGCTCAATTAAACGCTTATGGATAAATTCAATGGCACCCACATCCAACCCGCGTGTAGGATTTGCGACAATGAGCAAATCAGGGTCACGACTCACTTCACGAGCAATAATCGCTTTTTGTTGATTCCCACCGGATAAAGCCTTTGCCGCAACAAGCTCATTGACTGTACGCACATCAAATTCTTGAATCAGTTCACGGGCGTGTTCGTTAATCTCTCCATAATTCAAGACGCCCATTTTGCTATAAGGTTCTTGATAATATGTCTGAATACCGATATTTTCAGCCAACGTCATGTCCAATACTAGTCCATACTTATGGCGATCTTCCGGTACATGCCCAACTCCAGATTCGGTGATTTTCCGTGGTGTGCGATTGGTGATGTCATCACCGTTAATCGTAATTCTACCACTCTCTACTTTCCTCAGACCAGTTAAGGCTTGAAGCAATTCCGATTGACCATTGCCATCAATTCCAGCAATCCCTAATACTTCCCCCGCTCGGACTTGCAGACTAAGATCTTTGACTGCTTCTACGCCACGATTTTCTTTTACGACCAAATTTTGCACATCCAAGACGACTTCTTTTGGCTGCGCAAGTTTTTTGGCTGTTTTGAAAGATACGGCACGGCCCACCATCATATCTGCTAATTTCTGTGAAGTAACGTCCTTAATATTGACCGTTCCAATTCCTTTCCCTCTACGGATAACTGTACAACGATCTGCCACTGCCTTAATTTCATCCAGCTTATGCGTAATCAAAATGATAGATTTGCCTTCTTTGACCAACTCTTTCATAATCGTAATGAGTTCATCGATTTCTTGTGGTGTTAGTACGGCTGTCGGTTCGTCAAAAATCAGTACTTCTGCCCCACGATACAAGGTTTTTAATATTTCAACCCGTTGTTGCATCCCCACTGAGATATCACGCACATAGGCATCAGGATTAACAGAAAGTCCGTAGCGTTTGGATACTTCTTCGATTTCTTTGCGTGCTGCTTTTTTATTTAGTGTACCAAAGTGGGTCTTTTCACTACCTAAAATAATATTTTCCGTAACAGTAAATGCATCGACCAACATAAAATGTTGATGAACCATCCCAATCCCTAATCGATTGGCGGCTGTTGGACTCGTCACTTTGACCGCTTTGCCATTTAAATATATTTCACCTGAAGTAGGCTCTAAAATACCGGATAACATATTCATCAATGTCGATTTTCCGGCACCATTTTCTCCAAGTAACGCATGAATTTCACCTTTTTTAACTTGTAAATTCACATCGTCATTTGCTTTGAATGTACCAAATTCCTTCGTTATGTGTCGCATTTCGATGACATAATTTTGTTCTTGGGTCACTCTTTCTTCACATCCTTCTAATTTTCGACTAGAAACTAGCTCCGGGAAAGCTCCCTTACCAAAAGAAATGATCGCACTTCCTTTGGTAAAAAGCATTCACGCCTTTTCCATAGAATTTGAGGGACGAACCAATGAATGGTTTTTGTCCCTCTGATTCTTTGGATTATTTACAATACTCTTTATTTACTAGGTGTTTCAGGTACTTCGATTTTACCATCAATAATTTCTTGTTTCGCTTCTTTAATTGCTGATTTGGCATCATCAGACAAGTAACCATCTGTAATATCCACACCACCATCTTTTAGACCATATTCCAAATGTTCGCCACCAGGGAATTTACCTTCTAATGCACGAGTTGAAATATCTTCAACCGCTGCTCCTACACCTTTCAATGTTGAAGCTAATGTGAAGTTATCGTCTTTGCCATCTTTTGTTGTGTACTTACCTTGATCTGCTTGGTCGCTGTCTACGCCGATTACCCAAACTTTTTTGCTGTCAAGATCTGCTTCGTTTAATTGGCTATTGATTGCTTTTGCTTCTTGGAAGACACCAGCTCCAGTACCGCCTGAAGCGTGGAAGATAATATCCGCACCGTCTTGATACATTGATGCCGCTAAAGCTTTCCCTTTCGCTGGATCCCCAAATGATGCCGCATATTGTGAATCAACAGTGATTATTTTGCCTAGTTTTTTCGCTGTATCTGCCACACCTTGTTCAAAACCTGCTTGGAAACGGTCAATAACGACACCTTCTTCACCACCGATGAAGCCGACTTTATTGGTTTTTGTCGTTTCAGCCGCTGCAATACCTGCTAGAAATGCTGCTTCATTATCTTTAAATGTTGCGGATACAACATTGTCTGCATCAATTGTACTATCGATAATTGCAAATTGAACATTTGGATTTTGTGCTGCCGCTTCTTTAATTGCTGGTTGTAATAAGTAGCCAATCCCAAAAATAGTTTTAAAGCCATTTTGTACAGCACCTGATACGTTGGTCGTATACTGGGTTGCATCGTCTGATTGAATGTAATCATAGCCACCTGTACCACGCTTAATGTCGTGTTTTTTACCCCATTCTTGTAACCCTTCCCATGCAGATTGGTTAAATGAACGGTCATCTACACCACCAATATCGGTCACAAGTGCGACACTGTGATTACTAGATGATGAACTACTAGCTGTTGAACTTGTTGTACTTTTCTTCCCACCACATGCTGCTAGTAACAATACACTTGATAATGCTACCAAACTAATACCTATGAATTTTGCTTTTTTCATTTCTGTAAAGCCCCCTATAAAAGTATTTTTTATTTTCAACAGTCATATACGACCGAATGAACAAAGTTAGATTGATAAATCTTCTTCTTTAAAGAAATACGGCAAAAGCTGCTCGACCGTCATTTCTTTTGTCACACCATTATCACCAACGAGCGTGACTGGCATCGCCGCATCACAGAACTCTGAAATGACTTGTCGACATGCCCCACAAGGTGAGATAGGCTTGGGCGTACGACCCGCAATCACCAAATGGGCAAAGTCACGTTCCCCTTCAGATACTGCTTTAAAAATGGCGGTACGTTCTGCACAATTCGTTAATCCGTATGAAGCATTTTCAATATTTAGACCTTGGTATACTTTCCCTGCTTTGGTAACCAAGCATGCGCCTACTGGGAAATGCGAATAAGGAACATAAGCCTTATCAAGTGCCATAACTGCATTGTCGATCCATTCTTGCTTAGCTTTTGTCATTTCCTCGCTCACCCCTTAATAGCCGATGCCCGTTTGACCAGAGATAATTGCAATACTTGCGCTTGTCCCTAGACGCGTTGCCCCTGCTTCAACCATCGCTACAGCTTCGTCTTCATTATGAATGCCTCCTGAAGCTTTCACACCCATCTCTGGTCCGACAGTCGCACGCATGATGCGAATATGCTCCACTTTTGCACCCGCTCTAGAGAAGCCAGTCGATGTTTTTACAAAATCTGCTCCTGCTAGCTTAGCTAATTCACACGCACGAATGATTTCTTCTTCTGTCAATAACGCTGTTTCGATAATTACTTTCACTAATGCGCGATCTTTCGCCGCTGCCACCACTGCTTCGATATCTTGACGTACGTAGGCATCATCGCCATCTTTTAAGGCGCCGATATTGATGACCATATCTACTTCATCCGCACCGTTTTGAATGGCATCAGTCGTTTCAAAGGCTTTTGTTGCAGAGGTATTTGCCCCTAGAGGAAAACCAATCACTGTACAAACTGCCACTGGTTCATTTTTTAATTGTTCAGATGCAAAGGCAACCCAAGTTGGATTGACACATACTGAGTAAAAATGATGCTTTTTGGCTTCATCAATAATTGTTTGAACCGATTCTCTAGTTGCATCTGCCTTTAAGATTGTGTGGTCGATCATTCGATTTAATTCCATTTTCATATCCCCTATTCTGTAATCATTTCATGTATTAAAACTGGTTCTTCTCCCGATTCACCAATCGTAATACTTTGTTCAATACGCTCAATCACATCTTCAATGTCTTTTTGGTTACTATAAATGGTCAGTAACGTATCGCCTTCTTGCACAGCGTCCCCTACTTTTTTGTGCAATTTGATACCGACTGCATAGTCAATGGTATCTTCTTTCGTCTTGCGCCCTGCACCAAGCATCATGGCCGCAATTCCTAAGTCATTAGCGACCATTTTTTGAATGATACCAGACTGTTTGGCTGGAAGAGCTACCTCATAGCGAGCTGTTAATAATACCTCTGGGTGGTCGACGACGGAATCATCGCCCCCTTGATTGCGAATCATTTCGCGGAACTTTTCTAATGCTTTCCCACTAGCTAAAGCCTCAGAAAGAAGTGCACGTGCTTCTTCCAACGACTCTGCCTTCTTAGCTAAGACGACCATCTGACTACCTAGTACCATGCACATTTCAGTCAAATCAGCAGGACCATTGCCTTGGAGCGTCTCGATTGCTTCCACCACTTCTAAGCTATTTCCGATGGCTTCTCCGAGTGGTTGCGACATATCGGAGATGACAGCCATGGTTTGGCGGTTAGCCAATGCACCAATCCGTACCATCGTGTGTGCGAGCCTTCTTGCATCTGTCAGATTCTTCATAAAGGCGCCATCACCCGTCGTTACATCTAAGACAATCGCATCTGCCCCTGCTGCTATTTTTTTACTCATGATTGAGCTAGCAATCAACGGGATTGAGCTGACTGTCCCCGTCACATCTCTTAACGCATACAATTTTTTATCCGCTGGTGCCAAATCACCTGACTGACCAATGACCGCGACTTTGCTTTCATTTACCATCTCGATAAATTCGGTGTCAGTCACTTCAATCTTAAAGCCAGGGATTGCTTCTAGCTTATCTAGCGTCCCACCTGTATATCCTAAGCCTCTGCCAGACATCTTAGCGACTGGTACACCAACACTGGCAACCAGTGGCGCCAAGATCAACGTCGTCGTATCACCCACACCACCTGTCGAATGCTTATCTACTTTTGTGCCAGCGACCGAAGACAGGTCCATCACTTCACCTGAATGAGCCATTGCTAGTGTTAAGTGCGTGATTTCCTCATCCGTCATATCGACAAAATAAATCGCCATCAATAAGGCACTCATCTGATAGTCTGGAATGTTATTGTTCGTGTATTCAGAAATAACCCACGCGATTTCTTCTTTATTTAAAGCATGACCATCACGCTTTTTCTCAATAATATCGACCATGCGCATAAAACTGATCCTCACTTCCTTAATCTTCTTTATTATACATAAAAAACCCACATAGTAAACCGTTTTAGTAAACTGGTTTACTAAATAAACTTTCATAAAGAAAGCCCTTACAATATAGACTATACATTGCTACGGCTTGGTTGTCAATGTTTTCGTGCTCTCACGAATAATTAATCTAGTTTCAAAAATTTTATTCGGAACCCGGTGGCGAGGATACTCTATCGCATCTACCAAGAATTTGGCAGCTGTAAAACCAATATCGAACGTTGGTTGCATCACAGTGGTAAGTGGTGGATTCATATACTCAGAAAACTGAATATCATCAAAGCCAATCACAGAGACATCTTCTGGTACCTTTTTTCCCGCCTCATAGATTGCTTTGTAGCACCCCATAGCCATTAGATCATTGCTGCAAAAAATTGCCGTAATCTCGCGTCGTCGCAACAGTTCTTTAGCGGCCGTGTATCCTCCTGTAATCGTCAGATCACTACTTGCAACGTATTGTTTACGAAAAGGAATACCTGCATCCTTCAACGCCAAACGATACCCATTAAATCGTTCTTCTAATTGATAATAGCCAGTATTTTCCTTTAACACGCCAATGTGACGATGTCCTTGCGTGATGAGATGTTTGACTGCTAAGTACGCTCCTTCATACTCTTTGATGATTAATCGGCCCGTATCTCGTGTATTAATACCACGATCAATCAAAATGACCGGCGTTTTTTGAAAAAATGAACTTTTCACTTGGTACGCTTCTGGTAATAAGTGCGGAGTAGCCAGCAAAATCCCATCGACGGAACGATGGGCCAATTCTTCTAAAAATTGAATTTCCTTTTCTTGGCTTTGGTGTGAATTACAAAGCACCAACATATAACCCAATGGATTCATGTAGCGCTCTGCTCCCTCTACGATTTTGGAAAAGAAGGCATCGGTCACATCAGGAACGATCATGCCAATCGTTTTCGAATGGCGCTTAATCACATTGGAAGCAAAGAAATCAGGCTTGTAATGATACTCTTCAACAATCGCCAACACACGCCGTCTCGTCTCTTCACTAAAACGGCTGCCTTTATTATTCAAAATTTGTGAAACAGTCGTAACAGATACACCGGCTAATTCAGCGATTTGACGGATGGTTAGTTTCATTGCTACACTCCCTATTCTTTGATACTTTTGATGATGTAATAGCCTTTTTCTTTTTTGATTACTTCGGCATTACCAAAGACTTCAATCATTTTCTTTTGAGCGCTTGGTGCGCCTTGTTTTTTCTGAATCACAATCGTCAAGCTGCCACCTGAAAGGAGACGCTCATACGCTCCAGACAAGATTGTGTGGACGACTTTTTTGCCTGCGCGAATCGGTGGGTTACTCACGATTGCCGCATAGCGTGCTTCTAGGACATTTTCGTAAATATTTGACGGATGAATGGTCACTGCATCAATGTGATTTAAGGTTGCATTTTGTTGTGCCAAAGAAACTGCACGTTCATTAATATCTACCATCTCGACTTGACGCTTTGTTGCATACGCCAATGACAAACCAATCGGCCCGTAACCACAGCCTACGTCTAATAGCGTGCCCTCTGGTAATCCTGCAGTCGTAAATGTATCAATTAATACCCGTGAACCAAAATCAACGGTTCCTTTTGAAAAAACACCGCTATCGGTCAAAAAACGAAACGTATGATTTTTCAATTCAAACGTCCACTCATTGACATGATGAGCCGTATTTGGTTGCTTTGTATAATAATGATCAGCCATCTTGATCCTCCCCTTTGTGTCGTTTCTTTATCATACCAATTATTTTCAAATGAAACAAACACCATTAAGCATCCTCTCCAAAAAAACACAAAAGAATCAGACAAGTATGCGTTTTACTAGCTTTTTATGTTAAACTTGTTGGGAATAAACGAAGGAGACCGTTTCATGAAGGAAATGACCAATTATTATTTGATACCACGTGAAGAGTGGCAAGGCTTCTATACAAAGGGCTACACGCCACTCACACAAGAAGAATTAGATAGCATTAAAAGTTTAAATGACCGGATTTCAATTCAAGACGTGGAGGATGTCTATATTCCCTTGTGTCACATGATTCATCTTTATATGAAGGAATTTGAATCGCTGACATTAAGCAAGGGATTGTTTTTGCATCGCTATGTGAAGATGCCACCGTTTATCATTGGCATTGCCGGTAGTGTGGCTGTCGGAAAAAGCACCACTGCTCGCCTACTACAGACACTACTCGCACGGCTCTTCCCACGGCGAAACGTCCAACTCATTACGACTGATGGCTTTTTGTATCCAAATCGGACCTTAGAAGAACGAGGACTCATGGATCGCAAAGGCTTTCCGGAGAGCTATGATATGCAAGCACTGATTACCTTTTTAAATGCTGTCAAGTCTGGCCAGCCCAATATCCCTATCCCGATCTATTCGCACAGTGTCTACGATATTGTCGAGAATGAATATGAATACATCGACTGTCCCGATATTTTATTAGTAGAAGGAATCAATACTCTACAACTCCCTGCCAATGAGCAAATATACGTCAGTGACTTTTTTGATTTCTCTATTTTCGTCGATGCCGATCCATCATTAGTCGAAAAATGGTACTTGGAACGCTTTGAATCACTCCTAGACACTGCCTTTCGTGACCCGACTAATTATTACTATAATCTAGCCATTGGCAATCGCCAAGATGCCATTGCACTTGCTGAAGAAATTTGGCAAAAAGTAAACTTAAAAAACTTAAAAGAATACATCTTACCTACCCGTAGTCGTGCTGATATCATCCTACACAAAACACATCATCACGCCATCGATCAAGTCTTTTTACGAAAATATTAGAAATTGAAAAGAAGTTTTTGCAAATTTTCACTCACTCGCTTATGATAGATACTAACTTACGAACATAAATCAAAAAAAGAATAGGGGTAATAATCGTGACGAACGTTGACAACATGCCTAACGTTGAAAAAATTATTGTGCTAGATTACGGTAGCCAATACAACCAATTGATCACTCGCCGCATCCGTGAATTCGGTGTCTTCTCAGAATTACTGAGCCACCGAATTACAGCCGAAGAAATCAAAGAAATGCAACCAAAAGGAATCATCTTATCAGGAGGACCAAACTCAGTATATGATGATGGATCTTTTGGTATTGATGAAGCCATCTTTGATTTAGGTATTCCCGTCTTAGGTATTTGTTACGGCATGCAATTGATGACTCATCGTCTAGGTGGATCTGTCGAAGCCGCAAAGAATAAAGAGTACGGCAAAGCTGAATTAGAAGTATTAGCTGCTGATGCTGCTCTCTTCCAACACACGCCAGCCAAACAAACAGTCTGGATGAGTCATGGTGATTTAGTTACGAAGGCACCAGAAGGCTTCTCAATCGTCGGCACAAGTAAAGACTGTCCGATTGCATCTATTGAAAACACAGAACGAAAAATGTACGGGGTGCAATTCCATCCGGAAGTTCGCCACTCCGAGCACGGAAACGACTTACTGAAAAACTTTGCCTTAACTGTCTGTGGCTGCAAAGGCGACTGGAGTATGGAAAACTTCATTGATATGCAAGTGAAAGCTATCCGCGAAAAAGTCGGCGATAAGAAAGTATTGCTTGGCTTATCTGGTGGGGTAGACTCTAGTGTCGTAGGTGTGCTCTTACAAAAAGCCATCGGTGACCAATTAACTTCAATCTTTGTCGATCACGGCCTACTTCGTAAAGGTGAAGCAGACCAAGTAATGGACGCTCTTGGTGGAAAATTTGGCCTAAACATCATCAAAGTAGATGCCAAAGACCGCTTCCTATCAAAACTTGCCGGCGTCTCTGATCCTGAACAAAAACGGAAAATTATCGGAAATGAATTTGTCTATTTATTTGACGATGAAGCAACGAAACTTGCCGGTGAAGAAGGCATTTCATTCTTAGCACAAGGAACACTTTATACAGACGTGATTGAATCTGGAACCGAAACAGCACAAACCATCAAATCACATCACAATGTCGGTGGTTTACCTGAAGATATGCAATTTGAATTAATTGAACCATTAAATACCCTCTTTAAAGATGAAGTCCGCGCCTTAGGAACAGAACTTGGCATGCCTGATAGCATCGTTTGGCGTCAGCCTTTCCCTGGTCCAGGATTAGGAATTCGTGTACTAGGTGAACTGACAGAAGAAAAATTAACCATTGTCCGCAATTCCGATGCAATTTTGCGTGAAGAAATCGCAGCTGCTGGTCTAGATCGTGATATCTGGCAATACTTCACTGTCTTACCAGGCATCCGCTCAGTCGGTGTCATGGGTGACGGCCGTACGTATGATTATACTGTCGGCATTCGCGCTGTTACTTCAATCGACGGTATGACCGCTGACTTCGCCCGTATTCCATGGGATGTCCTACAAAAAATTTCTGTTCGTATCGTTAACGAAGTGGCACACGTCAATCGTATCGTTTATGACATTACAAGTAAGCCACCAGCAACCGTTGAGTGGGAGTAGTTGTAGGAGAGCTAGAAATCCTCTTATACCAAGGGTTTCTGGCTCTTCTTATCTTTTTACTGCACTTTTATTGCACTTTTTTCATTTCTTTGTTTCGCAAGTAGTCTACAGTAAATTGATTCTTTGGTGAAGTATCATAATTTTGTTTTGCTTCTTTAAAGGAAATGGCTCCATTTAATTTGTTAGCTACCTCGAAATTACTGTTAGGATAAAGATGTCCATACGTTCCTAAAGTCGTCTCAATATCTTCGTGTCCTAGACGATCTTTAATGATAAGTGGATTTTCTCCCATACTGATTAACAAGGAAGCATGAGAATGCCGTAACCCATGGATTCTGATTCGATGGATACCAGCCAGCTTAGCATAGCGTTCAATAGCATATGATAGTGTATGTTTTTGGGTAGGAATACCGTTATAGCTCATTACAAAGTCTGTCTGAATTAGATTTTGTTGTACTTCCTTCCATTCGGATAAATAAGTTAATGTGCATTTATCTAATACAATATGACGAACGCTCGCCTTTGTTTTTGGTTCAACAAATCTATAATTCGATTGATTCTTGTAATAGAGTGTTTTGTTGATGGTTAGTACTCCTGAGTCAAAATCAATATCTTCCCATTGAATGGCAGTAGCTTCACCAATTCGCATTCCAGTCATAAATAAAAACCACAGAGAGATAAATAAAAAGTGTTGATAGTAATCTTCTTTGTAAATTAGAGAGATTACTTTTTCAAATTCTTCTTTTGTCCAAAATTCAATTTTAGACTTTTGCTTTTTCACATTGCCAATAATCTTAGATGGATTTGTGGTGGTTATCCCAAGGACAATTGCTCGATCCATAGCAACTGAAAATAGTCCTTGAACAGCTCTTACATAAGAAGACTTACACTTCTTTGATAATTTTAGTTGCCAATTTTGCACATCAATAGGCTCAATATCGGAAACAGCCATTTTATCAAAATAAGAGAAATGCTTCTTAATAGTTGGTAAGCGATTTTCATATGTTCTGAGCTTTACCTGTGTCTTATACCATGGAAGGAAAATTTCAAAGATATAATGTTTAAACGTCATTTTATCCTTATTCTCACTTAATTCTTCTGGTTTCATCAATAGCAGTTTCGAATATTCTTCTCTTGCTTCTTTTTTAGTAGTGAATCCACTACGATATTTTTGAATTTTTTTCCCTTTAGAATCATAACCTAGATTTGCACGAAAATAATAGGTTCCATTCTTTGCTTTTTTTATTGGGTCTTTAACCATAGTTTTTACTCCTTACTGTGCAAAAACTACTCAGACCTGTTTTCATTTGAAAACCGAATTCCTAGAATTTCTTCAACAGCTTCACGAGGGACTCTATCTAGCTTTCGAGATTGATAGTAGATATGCCCTTTTGTAATCATCAATTCTTTTGCTTTTTTTATGATGTCTGCTGAAAAAGAAGTTCCATATCCTAGCTCAACTAAATCCTTTTTTGTGACCGTTATCATTATTACTCCTTTCCCAATTATAGGCTAGGAAAACTCCAATATTCACCTATAATTATATCAAATAGTTTTATAATAATACACTGACAAGAGAAGAATATCTTAGCAATCGAACAGCTCTAGCAAAGCTCACAGGAATTTCACTTCTGCATGGTTCTCATGTAGCCGTACCCATTGCCTGTGACGCTTCTAACGCTCGGACTATGGCTATACGGGAGTATCATTATCACGATAAGAAAGTCATGGCAGCAATCCTGCTAAAGATTACTTTCGAATTACTAACATGAATCGCTCACTAATTTTGTAGGTCATGGCGTGTTAGTTCATCAGCTCTTTTCTTACCGAAACGTATTCGATTGCCTTTATTTGGTTGTCAAAGAACGTTTGGCTTGTTAGCCTATCAAAACCTACTGAACACACAATATGCTTTGATGGAATAACAAACCTCCCAAATCGGGAAGCGTGGATACGATTCGACACGCTTCCACGAAAAAATGGGACTATTTAATTTCGAACGATAAAATCTTAGAGATGAGTTTCGTTTCCATTCTGCCACGTAGGGTTTCATCAATAACCATATGAGAATTTCCATATTCGTCTGTCATGCGACGTAATGAACGTTTTGAGGTATACCCTCGATAATGTTTAACAATCTGATTAATTGCTTCCACGTCGCCATCTGTCGCCTTTACAATGAGGGGGAAGGGAACCCTTGGATAAGCTGTTTTCATTCTTTACACTCCTTCATGAATTCTTTAATCATGGCTAGTCCACTTATTCGATGACGATAAACAGTCGAACGATTCAAATTTAGTAACTCCGCAATCTCCACATCACTCATATCCATAAAGTAATGAAGTAAAATAATGTTCCGTTTTTTCTCTGAAAGATGACGCAGGGCTTCACTTAATAAATCACTTTCAACATTGATTCTTAATCCAAATAATTTAAATAGTTGGAAATCAGTGACGTACGTATCAACAGTAGAAAAAGAGTTGACAAGGTAGTTATCTATATCAGAAAACGAGACTTCTTTTGCTGATAGTCTGTCTAGATGTTTGAAGTAATCTTTTCGTTCATCTTCAATAACTTGTTTGCAGATATAGTCAAACTGATTTTCTATGGTTTCTTGAAAAGAAGATGGTTTCATGCTTTTCACCCCCTTTCTGTCGTGAAAGGGAGTGGCATGTGCTTCTTTATCTCCCTTCATACTAAGCCCCGACACGAAAGGGGGATTTGTTGCATAAATGAAGAGAAATCCTAAAAGATATTTATTAAGTGACCAAAAAAGCACATAAACAGATTGTTTTCTCTGTTCATATGCTTTGATTTTTCTATCTATGTAATCTGCAAAACCACATTGATGGTCATATCTATCCAGTACAGGTGGATAAGTTTTTTTGATAAGAACTTAATTAAGAGAACTAGATGACAGATTATCTTTCTCATGGCGACTTTTCCCTCCATTAAGTCGCCAATTTTATCTACTTTCTAGGAGTATGACTAAATTTTATAAAGTTGTATAGGTAAATAAAATCAGCGACCTTTCTATTTGAAATTGGATTCATCGCATTAATAAATTCCACAGTGTTCTATAGGAACTCATAAACTATATAACATGTTTTTCTATACCTGTTTATGGCTATATAGGAACAGTAAAATGTATAGAGGTGATTTAGTATGCGTAAAAAAGAAGATAAATACGATTTTAGAGCCGTTGGTTTAGCGATTAAAGAGGCTCGAATGAAACGGGGTCTCACTCGTGAACAAGTGGGAACAATGATTGAAATTGACCCACGTTATTTAACAAATATAGAAAACAAAGGACAACACCCAAGTACACAAGTGCTGTATGATCTTGTATCATTACTCCATGTATCTATTGATGAATTTTTCTTACCTACAGATAATTTGATTAAAAGCACTCGAAGGTTACAGGTAGAAAAATACATGGATAGCTTTACAGACAAAGAACTATCCTTAATGGAAGCACTAGCAAAAGGTATCAATGAAGCAAGAAATATTGAAGGCTAGTCAGTAAAATTCAGATAAACAAAAAGAGCCGATAAGATGAGAGTTTCATTTCTCAAATTATCGGCTCTGCGTCTTGGCGTCTGGCTCTTTGATTGTTATTATATTCATTTTTTGAACATTAATTAAAGTTTCGTTCTTACATTTGGGGCAGTATAAAGGGAAATTTTTAAGTATAGTATCCACTCGTATTCGTAGTCTTGTTTTATTTCCACAAATAGGACACAATATCCACTTGTAGTTTATAATAACAATCTCCTCCTTTCCACTTTAATTCAAATCTATATTAAAGAATATTTCATCTTATTTAATAAGAAACCATATTTATATAACAACATAAAACGCACTAAGTTATTTTATTGAACATATATCTTACTTTATCTATCCGACTATTTAGACGACGGGTCTGGCAAACAGGTTCGCCAGTGGTAACCTGATATCCTTTTAGCTCTGCTAAACAAACACTAAGCCCATTTGTAAAAAAAGTTAAATCATTGCGATAATCTTGAATACATCGAGCAGGAATTTCTCCAATAATAATGACCTCATTATTTTTCAGTTGAGTATTTACGATATTTGCACAATATTTGGGAGCATCGTTATATGCCCGTGAAAGATATTCCTGTGGTGCATAAACTTTAAAACTAAGATATGGCTCTAACAATTCTGTTCCAGCTTTTCTAAAGGCTTGCTCCAGTACAATAGGAGTAAGCATCCGAAAATCTGCTGGAGTACTAACAGGGCTATAGTATAAACCGTACTTAAAACAGATTTTACAATCCGTCACATTCCAACCATATAATCCTTGTTCGCAACCATAGCGTATCCCTTCCATAACTGCATTTTGAAATGATTGATTTAAGTATCCAAGAGAAACCGAGCTCTCATACTGCATTCCACTTCCCAACGGAAGCGGTGATACAGATAAACCAATGGAAGCCCAGAAAGGATTTGGCGGCACTTCGATGTGAATGGTATATTCTGCATTTTTTAACGGTCTCTCCATATAAATGACTGTAGGCTCTTTTAGTTCTATCTCCACATGATACTTTTCTTGCAACAGTGCACTAATCACTTCCATTTGTACTTTCCCTAAGAAAGAAAGTATAATTTCATGTGTCGTAGAATCCACGTAATATCGTAGAAGCGGATCACTATCTGAGATTTCCAAAAGGGCATCAAGCAACATTTCTCTCTGTTCAGGTTTACTCGGTTCAACAGTTGTTTGTAGTAGAGGGTGCGGATTTTCAATCTTTTTTCTCTGTGGCAATAGTTTTGTATCTCCAAGAACACTATTTAACTTCAAAAACTCATTTTGCAAAATAACAATTTCTCCAGAATAAGCTCTATCAATCTTACATAATTCACCATTTATTGAAGTATACATTTCTGTAACTTTTATTTTTTCTTTTTCTGATACTCTAACCGAATCTCGTAAATGTAGTACTCCACTATAAAGGCGTATATATGCAAGACGTTGTCTTTTTTTTGTATATTCAATTTTGAAAACATTTCCGCAAAGTTCAGACGGACCTCGATGTGTTGATGAATAAAATTTATTAGTAATAACTTCTATAAGGTTATCAATCCCTATATTACTTTTTGCACTTCCATGATAAAGAGGGAACAGAGAACAATTCTGAAATCTTATGCTTTCCTCTTGTTCGAGTTCCAATGCTTCTAATGATTTACCGGACATATATTTCTCTAAAAGGTCATCGTTTCCCTCTATTACCGTATCCCATTGTTCAGATTCGGTAAAGTTCGTCACACACATATTAGGATACAGTTCTACCTTCTGTTTGATTACAATTTCGGCAGAAAGTTTCTCTTTAATATCCTGATAAACCGTTGATAAATCAATTCCATTTTGGTCAATCTTATTGATAAAAAAGATTGTGGGAATCCCCATTTTCCTAAGTGCATGAAATAATATACGAGTTTGTGCTTGTACGCCATCTTTTGCAGAAATCAGTAGAATTGCCCCATCTAAAACTGATAATGAACGATATACTTCTGCTAAGAAATCCATATGTCCTGGCGTGTCTATGATGTTCACCTTCGTATTTTCCCACTGAAAAGAGGTTATTCCTGTCTGAATTGTAATTCCTCTCTGACGTTCTAAAAGCGTATTATCCGTCCTCGTTGTACCTTTGTCCACGCTTCCTAATTCTGTAATCGCTCCACTGTTATATAATAAGCTTTCTGTTAAGGTAGTTTTTCCTGCATCAACATGAGCTAAAACTCCAATATTAATAATTTTCATGTGATTTTCCTCCATTCAAAAACCCAAAAGGGCATAAAAATCCCAGTGATAAATACTTTTATCACTGGGATTTTTATGCATAACCATAGGTATACAAAGCATACAGATATTCTCTGGATACTTTAGAATCACATGATAAAGGTATTCTTAAACTGGGTACAAAAAACTAAGCCCTCCTAAAAAAGGACATCTAATTATTTGTTCCCGCTATCAAATTGACAGTTTATTTAAGAATACCTTGCCGCATATTTATTAACTCCTTTTAAATAGTCACTTAAATAATAGCACGTAAGAGCATATTTGTAAAGGAATCTCCAATTTTTTATCAAAAAGAGTACATGATTACAAAGTATCTGTAATCATGTACCAATATTTGTTATTTTACAATCTTCCAATTATCTTGTTTTTCTAATATCAACTCAAATTGCGAGATTTGGGTTGCCTTTGTTTCTTGATCTAAATATTTCACAGCGACATTCACGATTACTTGGTTATCTTTTCTGGTAAAGATAGGATTCACCAATTCCTCGAAAACATATTCCTTGTTAATCATAGGTAACACATGATTACTTACATAGTAAGTCAATTCTTTTTCTGTGGCGGTAGGATAGAGCTGGAAGAACGTTTCTAAAAAGCTAGTGATTTCGTCCATCGTTTCTGTATCTACTGTATGGTCACTTTCTAGCTGTTTGGGTTGGTAGTCCGATTTTTGAGGTTTCTTACTCATTGTCGGATTTTTGATAATAACCATATTATCTGATTCATCTATATGGACAACCACATGAAAGCTAGACGATATAGTTTCCTTGTCTTTGTCTTCGGTAATAACTTGTTCAACAGAAAACAGTACCTCAAAGGTGTTCTCATTCACTTGAGAAACCTGCCACACCTGTATATCGTTCACACTAGAACTAGTAGGAATATCCTTACGAATCATTTCTTCATTTAATACCTGCAATTCTTCCGTCAAATAATGGGTCAATTTTTCATTTCGTTTATCAATGGCTTCTTGGGATTGTTGCCACGAAAAGTAGTCTTTCGCAAAGGATTTCACAAAACTTTCTACTTGGTTGGTATCGACAATCTGCTGTTTAATGATTTCTGTTTCACGGACAGTATGAGTGTCAATGGCAGTAAAATTTTTATAGATTCCAAATCCGACACTACCAATCAATAAAACCCATAAAACAAAGGTTAATTTCTTATGCGTGCCAACTTTAATCATCGGAACTTTTCTTTGCTTGCTCGGTTTTTTAGATTTCTTTGGTTTCTCCTTCTTTTCTTTTCGCTCGATTTTTATAATCATTTGATTCATTCCTTTCTTAGTTATGAATAACACGTCTAGCCCCAATCAGATGGTCTTGCCAATAACGACTGCTTAAGTCGCCATAACCGATTGGGTCGCCTGCATGATAAAAGCGATTTCCCTCTAAATATATCGCCACATGAGTCACATATGTGCCTGCATTATAGGTTGAATGAAAGAAGATAAGGTCGCCTGCTTGGGCTTCTTCCATAGAGATTTCTTGCGTAGCGTCATACTGATCTTGGGCGACACGAGGGAGAGAAATGCCAGCTTTGTCATACACCCATTGTATTAAGCCACTACAATCAAAAGAGGTGGTAGGCGACGCCCCTCCAAAGACATAGGGAAACCCTTCGTATTTCAAGGCTTCGTCCATAATGACTTGCACGGTTTCATCATCAAATTCTGTTGGGGAAGTGTCGGTTAGGTATTGTGAAACCAACTGAACATAAAACTGATTTCCATAGTTATATCGCCAACCACCATTCACAGGTATGGCTATGGGATTGGGATAGTCTGCTTTTTGACCACCCGACTTCTCTTTAGAAAACTGTTCGGCTAATTCATAGGTATATTTTTTCCCATGACTCCTCACATAATTTAAAAAGCCACCGCCATAATTATAAGATTGGATAACAGAATCTATATCCACTCCTTGTTGTTCTGCACTGGTTAATAATTCACTGAAATATTTAACCCCTTGTTTGATGGACTCTTCGGTACTCAAACTGTTGGGCGGTAAACCCAAAGATTCGGAACTTTGCATAACATCTTCTGCTGTACCGCCCGATTCCACTTGCATAATGGCTAAGATATAAGAAACATAGTCTTCAATCCCATATTCCTTACCATATTTTTCAATCAACGGACGGTGTGCCAACACTTCTGGTGAAACGGTCACACCGCCTTGTGGAATAGAAGAATCCTTGTTGTTTTCGCCACTGTCCGTATCATCTGCAAAGAAAATGACTAGGAATAATAAGAGAAAAAAGAAGAGAGAGAAGACCACACTACAAATCACTGTTATTTTTAGCTTCATGTTTGTTGTCCTCGCTTATCCGTTCTTTTATTTAGCTTCCTCTGATTGAATTGCTTCGGTGGTGTCTTTTGTTTTTGCTCTTTTTTCAATGGTCGCTGATGATTTTCACGTTTAGTGTTTTGTGACAAAACAGGCGTGACGGTTTGCTGACGCTTGCGAACATGCTGCTGGTTATTCTGAACAGGAGATGATGGGTTTTCTTTTCGTCTTTTTTCTTTTGCTTTATCCAGCTCCAAACGCTTTTGAGCAATGTTCTTTCGTTTTTGCTCCTGCTGGTTCATACGCTGTTGTTTGCGTTGAGCTTTGGTATCTGCCATAGATTGTTTAAAGTCTGTTACATTATGAGTGACATTCTCTTTTCCTTGATGAAGGGCATATTTGACATGGGTTGGTGTCGCCTGTATCTGTTGTTTTGCCTGCTTTCTTTTATTGACTAGACGATTTTTCGTGTCCAATACATGGGCTGTCTTTTCACCTAATCGTTGCCCGATACCGCCTTGTTGCTTTTTCACATTGGAAAGTGCTGTTTCTTTCTTTGGTGTAGTCCGTTCATTTTGACGAGTATGGTTAGCTTTATTGGTTTGATTCTGCTTTGTTGTCATTGTCTTTTGCTTCGTTGACCCTGCTTTTCCACGAAAAATCTTACTCATACTGCGTTGAAATCTTCTGGTTTGTCGATTCATCATTTGACGAGGTCTGCGAAACACTTGTCTGCCCATGTTTTGAGAGTCGTTGCTTTGTAAAGAGAATAGGCTCATTAAATCGCCCAGTTTAAAATAAATCCCTGCAAAGGTCACAATTTGTAAAAACATAATCATGAAAAAGGGAGAACTTGCTGACAGCGAATAAAGCATAGTGGAAATACTAAAGGCAACGGTAATAATCAAGGTAATACCAGCCCTTGTCATAATCACATTAAATAACTTGGTAATGGCATGCCTGCCCATGCCATCAAAACTCGGCAACATACTTAATAGGAAACTGATTGGCAAAAACATAGCGAAAATAATAAATAGCACTTGCGAAAAAATCATGATTCCTGTTAGAAGGAAAACAAAAATCGAGATACCAATATTGAATACAAACAAAAAGAAGACTGTTCCTAATCTGGAAATCGTCTTCGGTAGGGTTAAATAGGTATTGTCATGATCTTCAATTTCTTCAATCACTACATTTTCTCTATCTTCACCATTGTTTGTATCTGGACTGGTAGACAATAAACTTTCCACACGTTCTTCCCCTAACGCTTCTACATCAGTGGAGCCATATTGAAGCAATAGCCATGGTTGCTTTACTTGAACAGAGAATAAGCTGTCACGTATCATGTCCACACTGTCTTTCCCTTGACTATCCGTGTTAGGAAGAACAATTTTTGTCCCAATATTCAGACTGGCGGTACTGACATCTTTGGAAAAATCATTGATTTTCGCAATATAATCGGGTGCATACGCAATAAAGGAAGCCGATAGAATAAACACCACGACAAAGTTTAAAACAGCTCGTATCACTTTCGTCGTTTCTCGCTTAACCAATCCTGTATAGGCAACATAGATTCCAACAATGAGAATAAAAAGAAGGAGGAAACCGACATAAAACCCTGAACTGGAAAAGCCATTCGGTGTAATGCCTGCAATCGTCTGCATGTTTTCGCCAATTGCTTGGGATGTTTGACTAATGAAATCTAAGGCATAGGCTTCTTTCACCAAATAACCTGTGGCGTTCGATAGATAAAGAGAAATTGTCCAAATAAAATTAGTAATGGCATACAATCCATACATCACCGATTGTCCTATGCCATCACTCCAATTCCATGGAAGCCAGCCCCAGCTATTGTCCACATAATAATCAAGCTGATATTGATTCAAACCATACTTGGAGTATTCATTGCTTGTATCAATGGTTTCATCAACTAAGCCTGTCGCTTGTACTGCATTGCCCAGCGTGCCTAATAAAAGTAAAATAACGCCCACACAAAGGAGCGTTATCCAACTATAGTGAAGAAATTTCTTTTGTTTTTGTGTCATTCTTCCACCTCATTTCGCACAGGCGGTCTGGTATCAAAGGCATGAAGCAACTCTTCAAAAATCGGGTGAAACTGCATAACCCCTACACGACCATAGATGTCTGAAACTAAACATTGTCCATTTTCTAATTCACGTAAGCGTTTCTGATTGTTTTCATCTTCCTTGTCCACACCAAAAAATTCTAAGGTCTTTTTGATTTCCACTAGGTCAGTGGAACGAAAGGCAAATTTCAAGCCAATATTATTCTTCATCTTTTCATCTAGTAAATCGTCCGCGTTTTGAGTAACGAAATAGACCCCTGCATTCATGGCACGTCCTGCTCGAACCAATCGCATAGATAGAGCTTTTCCTTGTGCCACTTGTAAAAAACTCCAAGCCTCATCAAGGTCAACAATTTTAAAAATGGAACGGTCAGAGTGGATAAAGTCTAAAGCAAAGGTACTAATGACAATCAGCATTGCCACACTTAATAATTCCATGGTAGTGTATTCTTCAAAAGAGCTATTGGAATCGGGTAAGACCAAATCTGCCACTTGAATAATATTGAGTTGTTTTTCCAAGCTAATGGATTGGGTGACACTGCCATCACTGAATAACAGATGGGCAAAATCATAATCGACAAAGCTTTCGATATGGTCAGCAATACTATTGCTGATGGGCGTATCTTCTTTTCGCAATTCATCAATCACCAATAACAACCCTCGTTGTTTGCTTTGAGTTACACTCCGAATAGCTTTACGCAGGACAGGAAACTTCTCGCTATCTCGGCTGGAAATACCTGTTAAGAACGTGAGAATATCAATGGCAAGGCTTTCTGAATCTTTCGGGAGTTTTAAAATCACATAAGGGTCAAGTAACCCTTTATTGTCGTTCTCACTCGTGAGATTAACAATATTGATTTCATGGGCAATATCAGGTAAGGTTTCTTTCCATTCACCACGTTCAGCTTTTGGGTCAACAATGGTTGCCTGTCCGCCAAAGAGTACTGAATAATAGACCAGCATATTGTTAGAGAATGATTTTCCGCCACCTAATGAACCAATAAAAGCGGATGCTAATGCATTTGTTACAGAGCCTTTAATTCCTTGACTTGCAAGGCTAGGTTGGAGATAAATATTTCTGCCTGTATCGAGATTGTAACCGACGTAAATACCAGAATTTTCACCAATCATTTGTGTAGCACCGAAACCAAGACCAGCCAAAAAATCCGACGTGACATATTGAATATAGTCATTGATATATCGCTTGCTTGAGGGAATAAATTCATTATGCAAGCCTAGCATATCGCCAAAAGGTCGTACTAATTTGATAGACAGATCATCATAAAAATCTTTTACTTCATCACAACGTTGTTTCAGCTCGTCCAAATTCTTTGCCGATACCCGTACCACATAGCTTAGTTTGTACATAGATTCTTTGGTTTGGTCTAAATTACTTTCTAATTCATCGACAGATTCTAAAGCGTCCACCACATTAGTACTGGTTTCGTTGTCGCTTTCCCATGCGTGGCTATCTAAATCTTTCAGTTCTTTCTTTTTATTGCGAACGGTAGATAAGGCTTTTTTATTGGCGACAATTTCAACATTCATACTGGTATCAACGGGGAAAGTAAACTGCTGTTGCTGGTAATAAAAAATTTCACTATTAGGGAAATCCAATTCACCAACAATACTATTAATTGTAAAATACGCCACATAAGTAGTGGTATCTTCCTGTTCAATCCGTAAATAGCGTTGATTTTCTTCGATTAAACAGCGAGTGGGTTTGAGAATATCGTATTTCTTTACCAACACTTTTTTATCTTCGTATCGTTTCGGTAAATGGTAGTCGTAGTCATCAAAAGGGACACCTGTTTGCCCGTAAAGATGTTCAATAATATAACCAAAATCATCTTTCTCCAATTTACGAATCTGAAAGCGTCTGGATAATTTACTTTCTAACAACTGTTCCATCTTAGAAAAGCGTTCGATTTCCGCCATAGGCATAGAAACAAAATCGCCCCTTAATTTGTGATTCACACCATGAAAGAATTCCGCAAATGCTTTTTGAATTTCTTTCCCAACATTTTTTACGGATACTTCCTGTTCATTGAGGTAGAGTTTAAAACCAATAAAAAAGCGATAGTCTACTTGATTGTCACCAATCATAGAAATTAACGCTTCGGTCTGTTCATCTATTTTTTCGTAAGCTATCTCTTTTAATCGTCCAGTGATTTCTTTTTTCGATTGTTCCTGTGTGGCTCGAATACTTGATTCGGTTGCTAGTTGCAGAGCATGAATCTTGCCATCACGATTTTGGGCAATCAATTGACAGAAATTATCATGAACTTGAATTTTTTCATCGGAACTTAAAAAACTGTAATTATAGGGAATTAATTCATAATAAGCGAATACTTCGCCATCATGATTAAATACGAGATTATCTTCCATATATTTAATCGGATATGCCATCTAGTTGTTCACTCCTTACAATCGTAATCGATTCATTCATTGTTTCTTTTTTTAATCGTATTTGTTTGCCAGCGTAGGTTACTTTAGGGCGTAGAGCATAGGTAATGATAGACTTTAGAAATCCATAGGGTTTCTTTCCGTCAAAGGTCTTTTGGCACATGAACCCAGTGAGAACAATGGGAATCCCTAAGTATTTGAGTAGTGCTCCGTCAATCAGAGAAAGTGGTGGTAAACTACCAAAGAGTATGACGACAAACAAAGAAACGATAAACCATGTCATTTGCGTAAAGGTAATTGGGAAAGGGAGTTGTAAATCATTAATCGCATAAATCACTTTTTCTACTGACCAAATACTGGTGTAACTTCTTATTTTTTTCATGTCTTCACGTCCTTTCCGTAAAAATAGAAAAAGAACAATCAAAATAGGTGATTGCTCTTTCAATGCTTTAACTATTCAATTTTATTTTTTGTCCATTTTGCAATAATACCTTCATCAGTTTCTTCATCATCTGGATTCATTGAATATCTGAAACTTAAATTGGTATCTGACCCTAATCGTTCATATAAGCTGGGTCTATACAATCTCGTTTTATTGTCATTAAAAGGACTTCGTTTTCCCAGCTCACCATTTCCCTTTAAAGGATTTCTTCTAACTGAAAAACAATATTTTTTTCTGGGATCTTCTGAATCACTTTGACTTAATGAGAAACACATGGCTTCTTTTTGGTCTTCATTTTTCTTCTCACTAACTTCTGTCGGAATAAATCGAGCAAGAGTTTGGCTAAATTGAAATAAAACATCTCCCAAGTTACTACTGTATTCGATACCAAAATATTCTCTTATTGTTTTCGTGTCTGTATATAATTTTACCGAATTAGCATAGACAGCTAGCATATCTGAAAAATCGTTTTCCTTTAAAAATTCTAGTTTTAACAGAGCATATTCTGGAACTTTTTCCTCTTTTTCAAATAGCTTAACAAGTACAATATAATTTTGCTGTTTGTAACGAAAGTAAAAGGAATCTATCACCCAGCCTTTATCTTTCATGTCTAGTTTTAATAGTTTAAGATTTTCAAATACATTTACCATAATTTATACCTCTCCGTGCTATTTATTAATTTAATTATAACACGGATTGTTAAACTTACTGACAATATTCAAATACCCCATGAGAGGTAACTAGGTAATTACCCTCTATTTCCATATCACGTCCCAAAGATTGGTAGTCAATATAATTTTGTAAATTGGAAGGGACTTCACCAAGCTGTCCTGTTTCTTCCACGTAATAACGGGCGACATCTTCCATCGAATCACAATCACTATAACAATGAATATCCTCTTTGTTTTCCAGTAATTCTTCCAAGCTACTAAACCACATGCCTTGAATTTCTTTGAGTTCATTATAAATAGGTGTACCTTCGATTTCTTGAATGGCTTCACATAGACGGTTGATTTCACTAATCGGCGTGTATTCGTCCACATCAAAAGGAAGCTCAAAATCATGTATTGCATATTCTTCGTAGTCCTCATTTAAACCGATTCTTTCTGCCATTTCTTCCTCATCAATTGGTGGAGTAAACCATGCTCCGACTAATTCACCTTCATTATACCGTCCTAAATTTGCCACATAGACTTTCATTTCCAATTCTTATCACATCCTTTTTATAAAAATAGTCATAAAAAAAGTAGCAATCAGTTAATGACGCTACTTATCAAGGTATCCGCTAATATAATCTGTAACTGTACTTGAAATACCTATTATTAGTTTTGCTTCTCTCTTTCCAATAATATTTGTATTAGGGTGTGCAAGTGAATGCCTATTTCTTGCTTCATTAAGAGAGCTAATCATTCCATTTGATGACCTTATCGTTGTCTTCACTATATCAGCAAGTTCAGTAGGTTGAATTTCTTTTTCAATTAATTGTTGTATCCTACTATATAATTTAGATAGATTTTCGTCTCTAGGAACTGTAATTTCATATTTTTTTAGTATTTCAATTAAATATCCATGAAAAGCAGTGTGAACTCTGTCAAAGGCACGTTGATATTCACCATTACTCATAAAAGACTCAGCGTCTTCAATAGCTTGTGAAACCACATCACTAATTTTCAACTGACTAAAGTTAATTACTTCGTAATTCTCTGGAAGTGGTACTAAAATAGTATCCACTAATACATTATCACCTTGTTTATCATATATGGAGCTTGCTGTCTGGGTAATCAAATCTTTATGACTTTCAAAAAAGTCTAAATCATCAAAAGGAACTCTTATTTTAAGATATGTGCAAAGCGTATTCCAGCCCTTTTTATATCCTTTATAATAAGTAAAATCGTCAGTCTCATCTAAAGTTACCTCTGATATTTTCATTTTAGAAACAATCTCATTACCTCCTTCATAATAATTTGAAGAGCTCTTTCTTTCTAATGTTTTAATTAAAAGAGATTTAAATTGATCATTTGTAAACATATTCATAAATCCTTTCATAACAAAATATATACTTCCTATTTTATCATGAAAAATATCTGTTAAGCACCAATGATTCGGTTAAATAAGTTTAATAACACATCTTTCACGCCAGCTGCATTGAACACAAGTCCGACGGCGATTAGAGCAATAATCAAGAAGCCAATGAGTTTTGAAAATTCTCGTTTAAAACCTAAAAACAGTCCAATGACAACAATCGCTAACAATACCAATGACTGTGCATTATCCAAGAACCAGTTGTACAAATTCTGCCCAAAATTCATGTGATTGTCCTCCTTTCCTTAAGATATTTTTCTCGATAATAGATATAGCTTTTTACACGCCTTAATAATTGAAAAGGGGTTAAATGCTCTCCATAGACGGTTACTCGATTGGTATAATTATTATAAAATCTCACCTTGTAAAAATCATAGGTATAGATGGTATCACCAGCTTGCCGTTTTCCCTCAATAATGAGAGACGTATATTTCCCTGTATTTTGTATATACGCTTGAAACTCAATGCCACACTGAAACCCTAACTTCTTTAATTCTTTTGTTAAAAGGCTCATGTAATCAAATCCTCCATGGCTAGATGTTGTTGTTCAATTAATTTCTCATGTTTTTCTGTCAGTTTGGCTTCCTGAATCATGGTGGAGATAATGGTTGTACCGTTGAGAACATCTAAAATGCTTGCGATTTTTAATGTAGGGGCGACTTGATGATGTAACCAGTTCAATGTTCGTTCAAAAGAATAAGGCTCTGGCTGTGTGGTTAGGCGTAATGCTCCACGATTTTTACCGATAAACCATTCCCAACGTTCATTAGTTTTCCAATCACTCCGACGTTTAGTGTCGTCTTTATCTGCAAAGCGGATATAGCGATTGATAATTTCAAAGGCTGTTTTTTCCGCCTGTTGATGTGCCAATAAATCTTTCATGGCTTGGGTGGCTCGGTCATTTTTTAACCGAATTTCAAACCGATTCTTTACTTCTGCGTCTTCTAAGGGAACATCATTTTTCACGTATTGCTCATAATCTTTCTCATATATACAGAAATAGACTTCACTTTTTAATGAGCCAATATAAAGTGTGTTTCCCATGTATGGTTTTTCATCACGGTGAACCAATTCACCACTGCGATAATTTTTAAAGCTTCGAAAGACGGAAATGCATTCTTCCTGTTTACATTTCTTTGCCAAATCTGGAATATTCAAAATCCCTGTTTTATCGTTGATAGCTAAATCCAAGCGTTTGAAAATACCTTTATGTTCCATGCAATCTTGAAAGAAATCATACCAGCTCCGATGTTGAGCCAATAGAAAGTTTTCAAATTGCCGACAGCCTTTTCCTTTCAGTTCTAATAAAACACCTTTACTTACATCATGAGAGACTAGGACAACAATATCACCGAAACGATAGTGTTCGGGATAAGAATAATAGCCAAAGTCTTCGTGTAGCATATAATCCATATTCAAACGTAAAACCTCACCGATAATTTGAGCCACATCATTGGTAGGGAATCGAATCCGTACATAGTCGAATAACATCTCCAATGGGTTATCGGGATTGAAGCGTTCCAAAGCGTTCAGTAAATCTTCTTTCACCTGTTGAGTAGGGACTGCCTTGCCTGTTTCAATATCCGATAGGTAAGGTCTGGTAATATGAGAAGCAACCGCCAGTTTATTTTGAGAAACGCCATAAGCCAGTCGCTTTTCTTTCAATTCCTTAATCCAAATTTTTTCGTTTTCCATTCGCAAACCTCCAATCTAAAAAAGATGTAAACTATGACCCTTGAGTTTACACCTTTCATATTTTCCGCAATCCTTTGTACCATCAACATTGGTTGATGAGAATTGCCTGTTTTCAGTTGTATTTGTGCCCCCCTGTTAGATAGAGGGGGCTAAAGGATTGGCGTGGCTAACGCCACACCAATCAAAGCAAGTCTGAACCTGTACCTTTCACTTCGTGCGGTACAGGCTCAGATTGCTTTTTTTGAATGACTTTTCCTATTTCTCCTAAGAAATCGTACCTTTTTGGTACAAGGGGTGTATAAAACTCACTAATCACACTTTTTCCTGTATCCACGTAACCTCTTCCCTTGATGGGTTTTAAGAAAAATTGTTTTTGTGTATCGCTTCCGAACATCATACCAAAGCCCATTTCAGACATACGACCCAAAGCCACACGGAAGTTAAAGTTGTCCCGAATCCCATCACTAAAATATTTTGCGTCTGGACGTTGACAGGCAAGAATTAAAAAGAAGCCTGCTTGTCGTCCTAACATTACAATTTGTTTGAGTTTATGAATAACGGTGGTACTTTCACGACCTAGCATATCCATCATTGCCACATATTCATCAAAAATAAGAAAATTGGCAGACAAACCAAGATAAGCATAATTTTCTCCTGTTTTATAGTTAGGGTGTTGTTTCATGGTTTCACTGCGATCAATCATATCTTCGTAAAATTGATTGATACATGCCAACATATCTTCTTTACGGTAATAGACATTATTCATGACCGCCCCTAAGTCTGCCAAATCAGCATTTTTAGGGTCAAGAATATAAAGCTTTGCATTTGTATGCAGGAGAGATTCAATCAATGTGAGAATAAAATAGGATTTTCCACTACCAGTGCCCCCAGCAATTAACATGTGAGGGAGAGAATCGAACTCCCAATAGACCGATTCCATCAATTTGACACGTCCATCTTGAGCTACCACGTCTTCAATGCCAATTCGATTGCCAATAGTATCATAAAGTAGGACATACTCTACATAAGAATCTTTCAACGTTTTTTCCACTAATTCACAATACAATCCTGTTTCTAGTTTGTTTTCTAGGTGCAAAAGCTGATCTTGATATTTCCCTAAGGTGATTTCTACATGAATATGGATTAGTCCATCTTTCATTCGATAATATATTTTAGGAAAATGGCGGATTCGTTGTTTGGTTTTCTTGCTGGGTAAATCTTTAAAGAATCCCTCTGATTGAGTTTCTTCGGCTTCATACCAATGATTTTCTAAAATCATACGAGCTAACTTTTGACGGTGCTCTAACTGTTTTATAGAATCTATACGATAGTGATAATAAAGCCAGCTGATAAGTCCGCATACAAAAAGAGCAGTGAGAATACTGCTCCAAAAGTATGGCGTATGAAGTTGATAGAAAAATGTATCTAACTGAACTGCTTGCCAGTTCACCGATTGTAACGTTCTCCAATGAAAAGGGAGTAGGACGACTAGAAAAACTACCAGCAATGAAATTAGTACAAAATGATAGACCAAGTGCTTATCGTTGGCTTTGATTCGCTCTCCTCTGTCATGAAGCAATGGCATAAAAATCCTCCTTTCCACCTATCAAAATAATTGTGTATTGTAGATACGAGCCTGTTTATCAAAAGTTGGTTGAGAAATGGCTTCATATTTCTGATAAGCGATTCGCTTTTCAAAGCGTAAATTTTTTTCTTTCGGATAATAATGACGTCGATAGAGAGTGTGTCCTAACAGTTTTTTCGCTTCTTTTGTCAACGGATAGAGATAGCGAAACATGCGTCCATTGATTTTCTCAATCCCTTTGTATTCGCAAAATGCCTGGGAAAGCCAATGCTTTTTCTCTACCTGTTCAAAGCGAGCATTTTCCTCTAATAAAAGGCGAGCACTTCGAGGGTGTATCTTTTCCCATGACTGCTTATCACGATAGACACTTGTCTTGAAATACCCGCAGTAAAAGAAGTTGGACGCTTGATAGACATAGCCACATTTTCCCTCAATTCCATCTGCCAGTGTATATAAAAAATGACAGTCCGTATGTTCTTTCAACCACTTAATTAGAGCTGAAAGAGCTTGACTGCCAAAATAATTGGTTTGATTCATTTCTGGAAGAAAACACATCTTTCCAATTTCTAAATAATCTGTGGTTTGAAGGGAACTGTCGGGAAAGAGTTTGCGTATGGTTTGTAGGGGTTGCGTACCCCAGCCTAATTCCACAACGCCTAATAATTTTTCTTCTGAAAAAATCCCTAGAAAGTATTTACACAATCTAGGGAGTATCTTTGAATAATGGTATTGCCGAATAAAAGAAATGGCTTCATCTTTCGGAATTTCTTTCAAAATCAATGGTGTGTTTGTCATAAGCAACACCTATTTTTCACTTTCGGACGCTTCTTTTTTATATTTCTGATGAGGTTTTGTCTGTCCTTTTAATACAAGATCGTCTGCTTTCACGTACCAATCAACGTCTGCCCCTCGAAAAGTAGCCGTCGCTACGGTATCTGCCACAGGATTGATTAATTCCACTTCTGCGTTGTAGTCAAATTCTTTCAAAGGAACAGAAGCGGGGATACTGACTTGTATCATGCGTCCTTGTCCTTTTGATTTTAAGTCATAGGTACGTTCTTTAATTTCTTCGGAAACCGTACCATCTTCATTCTGGATACGAACCTCACGACGCAAGGCGGAAAATTTCAATGTGCCAAATGTCTGGTCTTTTTCAATCACAATACCTTCTGCTAATCTCATATTTTTTCACCTTTCCTTTCTTATGCTTTCACCATATCGTCTGCGTGCATAATGTAATTGGTAAATCCTCGATTGCCAATTTTATAACCTTCTGCGGTAATATGTGGGTTGATGAGTTTGACTTTTTCGTCGGATTCAAAATGTTTCTCGCCAGCTTCGGAGGGAAGAATGACAACAATATCATCTGCTCGTTGAATCGTTGAGTATAAATTGTAACTACGAGAGAGAATGGTTGGTCTGCCATTTATTCGACGTTGTTCAATGTTCCCTTCACCAGCATATTCTAATTGTCCAAATGTTTTTTCCATATTGGGAATGACATATTTAAGTTCCATATTTTTACCTATCCTTTCTGTTTTTATGTTTGAATGAATCTTATTTGTGTGATGGTTTTAAAGGGGGGAGAGCGACCTTTTGATTCTTGATTTTTTATTTTCATAAGTTCACTTCCTTTCAAAATTGGGTAAAAAAATAGACGCTCCGTACTGAGCGTCCGATTCCTACTATATTTAAAACAACGACTACCTAGGTATTTTAAATATTATAATCAAATTCTATTTTATCTAATAATTGAGTGGGATAAAGCAAGTCTCCTTTACTCGTAAAATAACCCACCTCTGAGAAAAGAAATAAATTATTTTTTGCTCTTGAACAAATTACGTATAGTAGTTTTCTCGCTGAACTAATTCCTTTATCAGAAACATTAAAAATTTCATTCCAATGAGGAATTTTCCCGTTTAGAAGATTAATAGCGATAACAGTATCATACTCATTTCCTTTAACTTTATGTGCTGTAGTAAGTGTGATACCATCTCGAGATTTAAACATCTTCTTAAAACTAGATACACTACTAGATAATGAATTATTTTTTATCCGATCTTCTACTTCGTTAATAAAAAATAGATAGTGCTTAAAAATAGACGGGTAATTTTTCTCGTCAATATTAAGATTAACAAATATATGTTTGGTAACAAATTTGTATAAATCAACACCGTTGTCGTCTCCACTATACATTCTTTTCACACTGTTTATTAGCTGTAATAAATCTAAGTCAATAAAATAATCTTTAACTTCTATTCCAAATTCATTTTTTAATATAATTAAAATATCGTTTGCAATTAGCTTTCTTCTTCGAACCTTTTCACCTGATTCAGTAAAGTACAAAATTGCTAACTTGAAAAATAAACTATGATTATTTACCTTAATTGGTGATATATTTATAGCATCAAAATTGCAATACGGTAATTCTTTCTTTAAATACTCACCCAGTGAAAACAGAGGATAGTGTTGAGGAGCAAGTACACAAATATCTTTTTCATGAATGCCGCTTTCAATCTTTTCCTTTATTATATTTTTTATTATGTTGGGTAAATCCTCCTTAGTAACTTTGCAATCATAACTTATAAAACCACGGTCGTTTTTATTATTCCCTCTGCTTTCAATCTCGTAAGGACAACTCTGAAAATTAGAGTAGAAGTCTACTAATCTCTGATTAGACCTGTAACAGCCATGTAGCGTCTTTGATTGAAAAGTGTGACTAGTTAGCATTTCTAGTTCTTCAACTGATTTAGCTATACCATCTAATGATCCATAAATTGCTTGGTCAATATCTCCAACAAACATTGACTGAATTTGAGGGTTGTTTTGAAGTAATTTAGCTATTACATTGTATTGTAATTCTCTAGTATCTTGAAATTCATCCACATAAATCGCCCTTATATTACTAGCAATATTACGTGCAACGTTACTGTTTACAGTTAAAATTTTATACGCTACTAGTAAAATCATATCAAAATCAATTTCTTTATTTTTTTCCAACATAGTGTGATACATTTCAGAAACTTGAGTATACTGAACTTCATTAATTTTAAAATCATGAGAAAGTGACAAATCAATTTTGTTCAGTTCATACGTTTTGAGATTTAAATTCAGCATATTATTAATTTGGCTGACGTAAGCTCTTTGAGTATAATCATCAATAATTGTAAATCCTTTTGATACTCTTGAGAGATTCATTTTAAAAGGATAAATAATAAATTCAAGACAAAACTGATGTATTGTCCCCACCCAAATATTAATATCATCATCTATACTAAGTAAACTTAGGCGTTCCTTAATTTCTTCAGCAGCTCTATTAGTGTATGTGATAGCAATTATTCTTTTTAGTGATCCATCGTGTTTAATTGCTTGGTAAGCAATTTTCCTTGTAAGTACCCTTGTTTTCCCACTCCCAGGACATGCATTTACATAAAGGTTATCTTCACTTTCCACAACATCTTTTTGTTCTAAATTTAAATCATTTACGATTTTTTCGAAGATATTTGTCATTTTGAAACCTCAGCATAAAGTATTTTTGTGTAATTTTCTATCTGATTGATTAGATACACAACATCCTCATCTTTACCAAAGTACTCTAATAAAGAAATTATTGCTATATTCAAATCAGCTGTATCACTTGTTTTTAAACTAGCTGATAAAGCTGACAATTCTGTAGTTTCCTCGTACAAGTCGATTGTATGGAGTAGAATTTTTTTATAAATTGAGAGATCTACTATTTCCTGACATGCAAAAGCAATAGCATTAAGAATATACTTAGGAATTTTGATTAAAAAGTCAATTTTTTCACCTAACTCAATTGCAAACCACCCCTTACCAACATGATTGGCTAGTTTTAACATCGCTAAATTTCTTTCTAAATATTGTTCACTTTGTATTTCTTCTTTATAAGCAGTTATTGTTTTTTTATCTTTGAATGCGTCATCTATAATTGGACTGACATAAGTTAGAATATTTTCTTTATTCACATCTAAAAACTCAATTTCAAATGTTGTATTAGCATAAAAACAATTAACCCAATTGTTTTCATTAAAAAGGGAGGATAATTTTTCTTTTCTTGCTTGACCTTTCTCTTGTGCAGTGCTTTTATACAATCGATGTTCTGATGGGATTGCCTGTTCATCTAAATCAGTTACAATAGCACACTTTCTCTGTATTCTATCATCGTCAAACAAGCTAGCGATATATTCAAACGAAGTACTACCAACATTAATCAAACCTATTCCAAGTTCGTCTAAGTTTATACCAAATAATTTTTTTACTATTTGAGGAATAAGTATTTCTTCAGCATCTCCTTCAACTAAGATAACACCTTTAGAAAAAAGCAATCCATTTCTTTTAACATCTAAATATCTCTCTACTGCGTTTATTAGATTTAGATTGTTCTTTTTTAACTTTTCTTTAGCAAATGAGTTCAGATTATTTGCTGGATTCATAACGATAGATTTGCCATTAAACGATTTTAATACATTCATCCGAGATATTTCAGACACTTCAGCTAAATGTACAGAATGTGTGGTCATGAGAATCTGAGTATAGTTTTTTTGAAGATTTAATCCTTCGAACAGAGTTTTTTGAATATGATGATGAATATGAGCTTCTGGTTCTTCAATCAACATAATATTAAGTAGTTCTCTTGAACGACACGCTTCAAATTCGACTATTTTCAAAGCTAAATAAATCATATTTAGATGTCCTAACCCTAGTAAGTCTAAGTCGATATTTTGTTCTGGCTTCATTGAAAGAAATTTTGCTAAAGAACCCATATCATCTGACATAGTTGAGGAAAGAAGAAGATTAGGAGAATACACTGAACCAATTATGCTATTTAGTTGCCGATTAATATTTTCGCCAATTTTCCTAATTTCAGGAACACTGGTAATAGTCTCATTTAATTGCTGTATAATTGTTTTTAATGACTCAACATTATCTGATGATATTTTTGATTCAATTGTTTCCATGATTCTTTTGACTGGGTTTCGATTGTTTTTCATTTCTCTAAGAACATCTCGAAGAGCGTCAACATAAACAACCGAAATATGCTTGAAAATATCTGACATGTCAATTCTTGAGCCCAACAGAGCTTCATCGTCTTCTTCAGGATTACTAGCTATATTGTCATTGAGTCTTCCTACCAATTTATCATAATTTTCATTGATACAGAAATTTAGATTTGATTTAGATGTGTAGTAAAATTCATAGTCGGATAGACGAATAGAATTTCTAAATTCGTTAAATTGATGAGAGTCTAATTCAGTGGAAATATCAAATAATTGCTTTCTAATAGCTTTGTTAGGTCTAATAAATAGAGAAATACTACCTACACCTTTATCTGCATTTGAAATCAATTCTTCTAAGATTGTTTGACTTTCAGAATTTAAAGAAATGGAAGCACAAATCTCATTGTCAAATTCTTCTTCGCTGATTCCTTCAAATGTCGCAGAGATAATAATCCAATGCCCTTGCCACCCATTTTGAATTCCATGAAAAAAATCTGATTCTTTCAGTGTTTTACTACTATAGTAATAACTATCATCTAATAAGATTCTCAATGCAGTAAGAGCATTGGTTTTCCCTGAATCATTCTCACCTATAATAGTATTTGTCTCATTATCGAATCGAAAGATTTCGGATTCATAATTTCTAAAATTTCGAATTTGAAGAGTAGATATAAACATAAGCAGATCTCCTAACTATTTAATTAATATGATTATATAGTAAGTTTATCATAAATTATGTTAGTAAAAGTTCTCATTATAAGGGAGCGTCAATAATTTTGTGTAAATGATTCTTCCCTACTGCAGATTGTTTCTAATTCTCAATCAGTTGGCTTAGCATTTGTTCAAGTTCGCCTTCGGCCTGTTGAAAGCCTTTATGACTGCGACCTAGGAATTTTTGGTTGTAAGTATCAAAAGACGAGACTAAGAAACGTTCCATCGACTCTTCGTTTTGGAACTGTTCCTTGCGGTGGCTGTATTTCTTGATTTGCTTATTAAAGGATTCAATCAAGTTCGTAGAATAAATACTCTTGCGTATGGCCAAGGGGAAATCATAGAAAGTGAGCAAGTGATCGTTCGAAAGAATCGATTCAACCACTTTTGGATAGCTGGTTTTCCATTTTTCCGCAAAAGCACCACGTGCTTCCAACGCCACCTCTTTAGATGAGGCTTGATATACCATTTTAAAATCATCACAGACTTCCTTACGATCATCGACACGCACTTTGTGACTGATATTACGGGAAACGTGTACACAACAATGTTGAAAACGAGCTTTGGGATAGAACCGACTAATCGCTCCTACCATCCCCTTTAAGCCATCCGTGATGAACAGGAGGACATTTTTCAAACCGCGCTCTTGAAGGTCCAATAAAATTTCCTCCCAAATCGTGATGGATTCAGTCGGTGCAATCGCATAGCTCAATACTTCCTTTGATCCGTCCGGGCGAATGCCAACTGCGATATGAATAGCTTCCTTGGCGACGGTTTTCCGCTTTAACGGAATATACGTTGCGTCCATATAAATAGCAGCATAACGGTCATGAAGCTCCCGCCCATTAAACGCCGTTACCTCTTCTGTAAATGATTTTGTTATATTGGACATGGTTTGGGGCGTGTAGTAATGCCCATACATTTTCTCAATCAAGTCTGCGATTTCCGACATGGTAATACCTTTT
>ENA-OWZU01000046-OWZU01000046.1-human-gut-metagenome-genome-assembly--contig:-NODE-46-length-47721-cov-15.608799_pt1 | contig 47721 bp, 41 predicted proteins | sample MGYA00249263_ERZ652121 | MGnify/ENA primary metagenome ERZ652121 (study PRJEB26925, sample SAMN05827113) | human gut metagenome | biome: ENVO:2100002; feature: ENVO:00000062; material: ENVO:00002003... | reverse complement strand
TCTGTTTTGGTTACACTTAAATCTTTTACATCAGTCCTTATTGACAAAGAGCCACCTTATTTCAGATGAAATAAGGTTTCTTTAACTATCTATTAACGATTATTTTTTCTTCTTTTGTGATTTTTCGCGTTCATTTTTATTAAGAATTTGTTTTCTTAAACGAATATTTTCTGGTGTTACTTCGCAGAATTCATCATCATTTAAGAATTCCAAAGATTCTTCAAGTGTCAAAATTCTTGGTTTTTTAATCACAGAAGTTTGGTCTTTTGTTGCAGAACGAACGTTAGTCATTTGTTTTGCTTTCGTAATATTAACAGTAAGGTCATTATCACGAGAGTTTTCACCAATAATCATACCTTCGTATACTTCAGTCGTTGGTTCAACAAAGACTGTTCCACGTTCTTCAATGTTCATGATTGAGTAAGTTGTAGCTTTCCCTGTATCAATTGATACCAACGCACCATGATGACGGCCACCAATTTGTCCAGAAATCATCGGTAAGTATTGATCGAATGTGTGGTGCATAATACCATATCCACGAGTCATTGATAAGAACTCTGTTGTATATCCAATCAATCCACGAGCAGGTGCTAAGAAGATTATACGTACTTGTCCGTTACCTGTATGGATCATGTCTTGCATTTCAGCTTTACGCATGCCCAATGATTCAATGATTGATCCCATATATTCTTCAGGAGTATCAATTTGAACACGCTCAAATGGTTCACATTTCACACCATCTACTTCACGTTCAATAACTTCTGGACGTGATACTTGTAATTCAAAGCCTTCACGACGCATGTTTTCAATTAAGATAGACAAATGCAATTCACCACGACCTGAAACGATCCAAGAGTCAGGACCAATTGGATCAACTCTTAACGATACGTCCGTTTGTAATTCGGCCATTAGGCGTTCTTCAATCTTACGTGCAGTTACCCATTTTCCTTCACGACCAGCAAATGGTGAGTTGTTCACTAGGAACGTCATTTGTAGTGTTGGTTCGTCAATGTGTAAAATTGGTAGTGCTTCTTGATGATCAGAAGGTGTCACTGTTTCACCTACGAAGATATCTTCCATCCCAGATACAGCAATTAAGTCACCAGCTTTGGCTTCTTGAATTTCTTCTCTTTGTAAACCAAAGAATCCAAAAATTTTGGTTACACGGAATTTTTTAACTTCGCCGTCTAATTTCATCAATGCCACTTGGTCTCCTACGCGAATCGTTCCGCGGAATACGCGACCAATTCCGATACGTCCAACATAGTCATTGTAATCAAGTAAGGATACTTGGAATTGTAATGGTTCTTCGCTATTGTCAACTGGTGCTGGGATATGCTCAATGATCGTATCAAAGATAGGTGCCATTGTCTTTTCTTGATCAGCAGGATTGTCAGATAAGCTAGAAGTTCCATTTAAAGCAGATGCATAAATAACTGGGAAATCCAATTGTTCGTCGTCTGCGCCTAATTCGATAAATAATTCTAATACTTCATCTACTACGTGCTCGGGACGTGCAGAAGGTTTGTCGATTTTATTTACAACAACGATTGGCGTAACGTTTTGTTCTAAAGCTTTCTTTAATACAAAACGAGTTTGAGGCATTGTTCCTTCATACGCATCTACGACTAGGACAACACCATCTACCATTTTCATGATACGTTCAACTTCTCCACCAAAATCCGCGTGACCCGGTGTATCTAAGATATTAATTCTTGTACCGTTGTATTCAACAGCAGTATTTTTTGCTAGAATCGTAATTCCACGTTCTTTTTCAATGGCATTTGAATCCATCGCACGTTCTTGTAATTGCGTTCTTGCGTTTAACGTATGCGATTGTTTTAATAGTTCATCAACTAGAGTTGTTTTCCCGTGGTCGACATGGGCAATAATCGCAACATTTCGAATATCATTTCTATACTTCAATGTAATTGCTCCTTTAATTTTGGCTTTGACTCAACGAGTTATTATACCAGAAAAAAAAGGTGAAACATAGTAGAAAGTTTTCAATTAACTTACTTTTTCATCTTTTTGCAACAATCTCGTCATTTCTTCATATGCTTTTGGCGTTCCAGCAACAAAAAACTCACGATCGCTTAAATTCAAGGCATCACCACTAATGTTGCTCATCTTTAAGCCTAATGTTTGAAGTAAAACGCCTCCTGCTGCATAATCCCAAGGAGAAAGGTTTGATATATAGCCAATTCTTTTTCCTAAAATTAAGGCAATCAGCTCTACTCCAGCACAGCCTGACATTCGCACACCAAGAGCCATATTACCAATTTCGCGCACATGTGCAAAATTTGTCCCATACATGCCAGCATTCACGCCTAGCAATCCTTCTGCTACCCCTTTGTTGGCAGGCGCATCAATGCGCTCATCATTACGATAGACACCAATTGAAGGGCCTCCCCATAATAGAACATCTTTTACGACATCGTAAATAAAACCTAAGCTCGGTTTCGCCTCTTCATACACAGCAATCATTAAACAAAAATTTTCTTGTTCTAAAACAAAATTCATAGTCCCATCGATCGGATCGACAATAAATACTGTTCCTGAAAAATCTGTCAAATGGTTTTGATTGTTTTCTTCACCCAAAACTTTTGCAGTTGGATCAAAATTTTTGATTTTGGTCATCAAAAAGTCTTGTGTCTCTTTATCAATATTGGTAACTAAATCAGTTCGATCAGATTTTGTGCACACCGTCAGTTGATTGCTTGCAATGGATGCTCTAATTCGTTCGGATGCTTCATATATCCAGCTCTTGATTTCATGAACAATTTCTTGCATTAGTCGTCACTCCTCATTTTGAGAACACCCTTTTGTTTTTCTTTTGCATTCTTGATTGTCCGATAAAGTGAATAGGAACTACTGCTTTCAAACTGCTTACCAAGTTGTTTTTCTTCACCAATCGAAGGAACAACCTTTTTAAAGTCTTGGTAGGCCGTAAGAAGATCGCTAATCTGAACCCCTTTTTCATACGCCTTTTCGACAGCATTCCACATAGCAATGACTGCAACCATCTCCTCGGTATTCCAATCCAAATTTAATGGGTATTCATAATTTTGATTCATAAAGTTCCTCTGTTCTTTCTTTTTTATTTAACTATAAATTTTTTAGAGCAAAAATGCAAAAAAATACCAGTTAACTTTTACGCAAACTGGTACTTTTAGTATTTCTATCGATTTATTACGCGTGAATTGGTAGTCCTAAAGCTAATTCGGAAGCGTCCATCACGATTTCACCTAAAGATGGATGTGGATGGATTGTTAATGAAATATCCTCTGCATTCATACCTGACTCAATAGCTAAAGCTAATTCAGATACGATATCAGATGCGCTAACACCGGCAATTTGAGCACCGATTAAAACATTGTCTTCAACCGTTGTTACTAAACGAATAAAGCCTTCAGTTTTACCTAATGAAAGGGCACGACCATTCCCAGCAAATGGGAATTTGAATGCTTTCGCTTCAAGGCCAGCATCTTTTGCTTCTGCAATTGTCATACCGACAGTTGCCAATTCAGGATCTGTGAAGGCAACTGCTGGCATTGCTTTGTAGTCAACCGCTACTTTTTTGCCAGAAATAGCTTCAGCAGCAATTTTTGCTTCGTAGCTAGCTTTATGAGCTAAAGCTGCGCCAGGAACGATATCGCCAATTGCAAAAATATTTTTCACATTCGTACGACCTTGTTTGTCGACTGTGATTAAGCCGCGTTCGCCGATTTCAACTCCCGCTTGCTCTAATCCCATATCGTTTGTGTTTGGACGACGACCAACAGTAACCATTACATAGTCAGCTGTGACAGACTCTTCCTTACCATCAACTTCGTATTTTACTGTTACGCTGTCGCCATTATCCACTGCTTCTTTAGCCATTGCTTTTGTGACAACTTGGATGCCTTTATTTTTAAATTCAGTTTCAACAAGCTTAACCATATCTTTTTCATAAGTAGGTAAGATTTGTGGAGAACCTTCTAAAATAGTTACTTCAGATCCTAAGTTCGCATATGCGCCACCTAATTCAGCACCGATGACTCCGCCACCAATGATAACGAATTTTTTCGGAACTTCTTTCAAGTTTAATCCGCCAGTAGAATCTAATACACGGCCACCAAATTTGAAACCTTTGATTTCAATTGGACGAGAACCAGTAGCAATGATTGCATTGTTAAAAGAGTAAGTTTGAGCAGAATCTGGATGCATTACGCGAAGAGTATGATCATCAACGAAGAATGCTTCCCCTTCTAAAACTTCAACTTTATTCTTTTTCAATAACATTGAGATTCCTGATGTTAATTTGTTAACAACACCATTGTCTTTCCATTCTTGTGTTTTCGTGAAATCTAGAGAAACATTCTCAGCAGTCACACCAAACATAGTAGAATCTAATGATTCTTGGAAGTGGTGTCCAGCAGAAATCAATGCTTTAGAAGGGATACAACCAACGTTTAAACAAACGCCTCCGATGTATTCACGCTCTACTATCGCTACTTTTTGTCCCAATTGCGCAGCACGGATGGCAGCTACATAGCCACCAGGTCCCGCACCAATAACAACTGTGTCTAACTCAATTGCAAAATCTCCAACTACCATTTGTTTATCATCCTTCCATTAATAGCAATTCTGGATCAGCTAACAGACGTTTAATGTTATTCATTGCTTTTTGAGCAGTCGCTCCATCAACAATACGGTGGTCAAAGCTGAATGATAATTTCATCATACGACCAACAACAATTTCACCTTCAGCGTTCACGATTGGTTGTTGAACGATTGTTCCAACACCTAAAATAGCTACTTCAGGGTAATTAATAACCGGAGTAAACCACATACCACCCACAGAACCGATATTACTAATTGTAATTGATCCATTGCGCATGTCATCAGCTGAAAGTTTGCCTTCGTGTGCTAGAGCAGCTTTGCTATTGATTTCATCAGCGATAGCAAACAAGCCTTTACGGTCTGCATCTTTCACGTTAGGTACATACAATCCATGATCTGTATCTGTTGCGATACCAATATTGTAGTAATGTTTGTAAACAATTTCTTGTGATGCATCATCGATTGACGCATTAAGAATTGGGTATTTTTTCACTGTAGCAGTCAATGCTTTAACAACATATGGTAAGAATGTTAATTTCGTGCCATTTGCTGCAGCGACTTCTTTAAATTTCTTACGTTGATCCCAAAGTTTTGATACTTCAACTTCATCGTGTAAGGTCACGTGTGGCGCTGTATGTTTGCTATTGACCATAGCTTTTGCAATTGCGCGACGTGTAGGTGTCATTTTTTCACGTGTTTCAGCTTCTGCTAAGTTAGAAGAGAATGGTTTTGCTGGAGCAGCTTTTGCTTCAGCTGGTGCTGCTGCACTTGCTGATGCTTCTGGAGCTTTCGCCTGTGCTTTTGCTTCAGTTACTGTTGATCCACCAGCCAAGAATGCTTCAACGTCAGCTTTGGTAGTACGTCCACCTTTGCCTGTGGCAGGAACTTGAGTAATATCAACATCTTTTTCACGTGCAAATTGGCGTAGCGATGGCATAGCTAATACACGTTTGTTTGGATCTGCTGCTTCTACGACAGTTGTGCTACCAGCTTTAGCAGGTTCCGCAGTTGCAGCTGCTGCGCCAGTTGCAGGAGCTGCTGAAGGTGCTGAGTTATGACCAGGTGCATCAATCTCAACTAAAACGTCACCAACATTGGCTACTGTTCCTTCTGGGACAATGATATTTTTTACAGTACCAGTAACTGGTGAAGGAATTTCTTCCACTGACTTATCATTTTGTACTTCTAATAAAGTATCGTCTTCATTAATTGTATCGCCAGCTTTAACGAACCATTTAACGATCTCGCCTTCTGCAATCCCTTCACCGATATCTGGTAATTTGAATTGGAATACACCTTCACTTGCATCAGCTTCAGGTAAAGCAGCTGGTGCAGCTGGAGTTTGTTCTTGAGCAGGTGCTTCGGTTGATCCTTCGTCCTCATGACCAGGTGCATCAATCTCAACTAAAACATCACCAACGTTTGCTACTGTTCCTTCTGGGACAATGATATTTTTTACAGTACCAGTAACTGGTGATGGAATTTCTTCCACTGACTTATCATTTTGTACTTCTAATAATGTATCGTCTTCGTTAATTGTGTCGCCTGGTTTTACAAACCATTTAACGATTTCGCCTTCTGCGATACCTTCGCCGATATCTGGTAATTTAAATTGAAATGCCATTTTTTTTCGTCCTTTCTGACTACGTTAGAAGTTTACGATTTCTTTCACTTTTTCTTCAATGTCTGCTGCGTTTGGCAACCACACATTTTCAGCTTGACCAAATGGGAATACAGTATCAGGAGCTGATACACGTCCGATTGGTGCTTCTAATGAAAGAATAGCTCTTTCAGCAATTTCAGAAGCAATTTGCGCACCAACGCCTGCTTGTTTTTGTGCTTCTTGAACAACTACAACACGACCTGTTTTTTCAACAGAAGTAATAATTGTTTCGATATCCAAAGGAGCAACAGTACGTAAGTCAATGATTTCAACTGAAACATTTTCTTTAGCTAAATTATCAGCAGCTTTTATTGCTTCACGAACCATTGCACCGTAAGTAATGATAGAAACATCTTTTCCTTCACGAGTAACAGCTGCTTTATCTAAAGGTACTTCATAGGCTTCTTCTGGAACTTCTTCACGGAAAGAACGGTATAATTTCATGTGTTCTAAGAAAACAACTGGATCGTTGCTACGGATTGATGAAATTAATAGTCCTTTTGCATCGTAAGGATTTGAAGGGATAACTACACGAATACCTGGTGATTGCGCAATTAGTCCTTCTAAGTTATCTGAGTGTAATTCTGGTGTATGAACGCCACCACCAAATGGTGAACGAACAACGATTGGCAAGTTACGAGTGCCACCCATGCGGTAGCGCGTACGAGCCATTTGAGCAACAACTTCGTCCATTGCTTCAAATACGAAACCAAAGAATTGTAATTCTGGAACCGGACGGAAGCCTTCTAAAGCTAAACCAAACGCTAAACCAGCAATTCCGGATTCCGCTAATGGTGTATCGAATACTCGATCTTCACCAAATTTTTCTTGTAATCCTTCAGTTGCACGGAATACCCCACCGTTTTTACCAACATCTTCACCAAAAACTAGGACGTTTTCATCGTTGGCTAACTCAAGAGCAAGGGCATCTGTGATTGCTTGAATCATTGTTTTTTGTGCCATCTTTATTTCGACTCCTTCGCTTCATAGAATGCAATTTGTTCTTTAATTGATTGAGGTTGAACTTCAAACATATTTTTCAAGAAATCAGATACTTTTTGTTTTGGAACTTTATCTGCTTCAGCGATTGCTGCTTTAATTTCTTCTTTTGTTTGTTCAATCACTTGTTCTTCTTTTTCTTCTGACCATAAGCCTTTTGCTTCAAGGTATTTACGGAACCGAATCAATGGATCTTTTTGTAGCCACTTGTCATCCATATCTTTCGAACGGTAACGAGTTGGATCATCACCAGATAGTGTATGTGGACCATAACGGTAAGTTAATGTTTCAATTAAAACTGGACCATTTCCAGCAATTGACCATTCACGAGCCAATTTAGATACAGTGTAAACTGCTAATGGATCCATACCATCTACTTGGATACCAGGAATTCCGGCAGCTACTGCTTTTTGAGCAAGTGTAGCAGCGGCAGATTGTTGTTCACGAGGTGTTGAAATAGCAAAGCCGTTATTTTGGATGTAGAATACTCCATTTGCTTTGTATGCTCCTGCGAAGTTAATTGCTTCATAGAAGTCACCTTGTGATGAACCGCCATCACCTGTATAAGTAAATACAACATTTTTCTTGTTGCGTTTTTTCAAACCTAATGCCACACCAGCAGCTTGGACATACTGTGCTCCGATAATAATTTGTGGTGGTAGAGCTTTCAGTTCTTCAGGGTAAAAGTTCCCTGCTACGTGTCCTCTTGACCATAAAAATGCTTCTTTTAATGGTAATCCATGACGGATTAATTGAGGTACATCACGATATCCTGGTAAAAGAACATCTTCTTTTTCAAATGCAAAATGACTAGCTAATTGGCTCGCTTCTTGTCCAGCTGTTGGAGCGAAGAAACCAAGACGTCCTTGACGATTCAATGCGGTTGAACGTTCATTAAGGACCCGAGACCAGACCATTTGAGTCATCAACTCAACTAATTCCTCATCACTTAAATCGGGTACTAACGCTTCATTTACAACATTTCCATCTTTATCCAAAGCTTGATAAGTTGGAAAATCAGCATTGATATCTTTTAACAAAGCTTCAAAGTCAATTGTTTTTTTCTTTGCCATCTTGTCACACTTTCCTCTCTGAAATTCTTTTTGCGATTCTCTATCAGTATGTATAACAGAAATCGATACTGTATTACTACATTTCTGACTCACAGGTATAACCTATCACTTTTGAGAGAGAAAAACAAGCAAAATGTTTTCGCATTCATAATCTTTTAATTGAAATATCCGCGAGATTCTTTTTGAAAATGGTGAACTATTTCACATTTTAATTTATAGCTATATAACAACGAAATTATCTTTTCATAACAGAATCATTTTGTTGGTATGTGAGTAAAATCCATTTAAAAGATTTCAATTTCATCCGATTTTTAATTCAAAAAAAAATCTATCTATTTTTCGAACTATTGTTACAATTCATTATTGATTGAATGCGTAACGTATGTTATCATTTATTTTGTACTGTCACAATCAGATCACTATTATATAACAGATTTAGGAGTTGATTTAAATGAAACCGATTTCTTCTATTTTGACACATGCTATATCCGATTATCTAGCTATTTTAAACCAGATTCAATTTGAACCTTCAGTCTATTCAATCTCCCAACTAGCAAACCACATTAGTATTAGCGGTGAATTGTTAAGAAAACGACTCGCTACAATGAACGCATTAAGTACTCCCCCTCTTTTTTATTTATCTCCCACTTCCATCACCTTGAATCGCAGTAATCCTAGGTTAATATTCGATCTATACGAACAGATATTTAAAGAAATCCCTGAGTTAATTATTTTAGATGAAGTTCTTTTCCAAAGGAAACGGACTTTACTAACCATTTCTCAAGATCAGCCTTTCGCTCCATCCACTCTATCAAAAGCAAAACACAAGATCCTCTCATTTCAAAAGGACCAGCTAATTTCCGACAATAGACCTGTTTGTACAATAAAAAAGAACCTTCTCTTTTATTTTAGTATTTGTCTGGAACGTACACTAGTCAAGTTGTATCGAGAGAGACTAGAAGTCATGTGGACACTCAGCTATCCTATCTTTTTTACAAACGCAATAGAAATTACGACTAAGAAAGAACCATTTTTAGCATGTTATCCAACTTATCGCTTCAAAAAAAATCAATATACCAATCCACTCTCGCTTCTGTCTGAATTATGTAGCGAGCATCCATTTGATTGTACACCCTTTAATTTTTATTTTCAGACTTTTTTAAACACGAATCAGATAAATAGCCCCCACGAAAGATCTTTTGCATTATATTGTGTCTATAATTTGCTACTTTGGTACCACCATCTTCCACCCTACCAATTAGTTAACTTTGCGCAAAATCCAGAATTTTGTTCCTCTGACACCAAAATAAATCGTATGAAAGTACAGTTATTACAACAAAACCTATCTTTACCAAATGATGAGTATTATCAAAACTTATTCGTATCTCTCATTCAACGCTATCAGTTTGAACAACAAATTTTGGCGAAATAACAACAGAGTGAGGAGCTACGACCAAATAGACCATACGAACTAGAAGCTTGAGAAACAACTTTCGGTTCGTATGGTCTTTTTTTTAATTCTGTTTATTTTTGAATTGGCTAGCACAATGATGGCTATCTCGATGTTAAGTTAGATTGTATCACCATTAAAGATGGAATTTTTTACAATGACATAGTCGACTTTACGAATGGCTTCAATATCGGTGCCACCAGCATAAGAGATCGATGATTGTAAATCTTGTTGCATTTCTACTAAGGTATCTTTTAATGATCCTTTGTGTTGGATCCAGATTTTTTTGCCTTCAACATTTTTCTTTTCGCCTTTTTGAAACTCTGATGCTGATCCAAAGTATTCTTTGTAGACAACACCATTTTCCACTTTTGTCTCACCTGGAGATTCTTCATGACCAGCGAATAGTGACCCGATCATCACCATTGTCGCACCGAAGCGAAGTGACTTAGCGATGTCACCATGTGTTCGAATGCCACCATCTGCAATGATGGGTTTCCGAGCAGCCTTTGCACACCAACGAACAGCAGCTAGCTGCCAACCACCCGTCCCAAAACCGGTTTTGATTTTTGTGATACACACTTTCCCTGGTCCAATGCCGACTTTTGTTGCATCAGCACCTGCATTTTCTAATTCTCTTACGGCCTCGGGTGTGCCGACATTCCCCGCAATAACAAATGCCTCGGGTAATTTTTCTTTAATATATTGAATCATTTGAATAACGGAATTTGAATGACCGTGTGCAATATCAATTGTAATATAGTCAGGCGTTAATGTTTGTTTAGCTAATTCATCAATAAATACATACTCGTCTTGTTTGACACCCACACTGATTGATGCGATGTACCCTAAAGACTGCATCCGTTTAACAAAAGCAATTCTGCCTTCTTCATCGAAGCGATGCATAATGTAAAAGTAGCCATTTGCTGCTAAAAATTCTGCAATGAATTCGTCAATAATGGTCTGCATATTAGCTGGCACGACCGGCATTTTAAATGAATGCTTACCCAGTGTTACCGTCGTATCACACTCTGAACGACTAGTTACAACACATTTATTTGGAACCAATTGTACATCTTCATAGTCAAAAACTTTCATATCAAACATCGAAATCCCTCACTTATTATAGAGCAAATGGAATCTGCTCAAAATGTAATGCCCATAATAACTTATAAGATTTCCGACAGATATTCAAGTGAATACAATCTTTATTTTTAAAAAACATTTTCAATGTTCGTATTTCACTTAATTCTATACCCGATATCTGCTCTAAAATGCCAATCATCGGATGAAATTTGAGCCAGTTCATGATAGAGTGTTTCTTTCGCTTCATCGAAAGTATTGGCAGTTTTTTGTACTAAAAATACGCGGCCACCATTGGAGACAAATCGGTTTTCACGTTTCGATACACCACTATAGTACACATCTACATCTTTGATATCCGACAAGTCAGGTAACGGTCTTGGTTCTTTCGCTGCAATCGGATACCCTTCTCTGGCAACGACAACACCCAAGCTAACTTGGTTTAGCCAAACAATCTCAAGTGGTTCGTGACGCAATAGCTGATCCATAATATTCACTAGCTTAGAAGACAGTAGTGGTAAAACAACTTGCGCTTCCGGATCACCAAATCGGGCATTAAATTCAATGACTTTCGGGCCCTCTGCTGTAACGATTAGACCAGCGTATAAAATACCGGTGTATGGCGTACCTTGTTGTTTCATGTAGGATGCTACTGGTTGAAGAACATTTTTTATACTCGCTTCAATTATTTGCGGACTAATTTGTGGGACTGGGGCATACGCGCCCATACCGCCAGTATTGGGACCTTTATCGCCAGCGAATACTCGTTTATGATCTTGCGCTGGAATCATCGGATAGACTGCATCGCCATCCACAAACGCCATCAATGTAAACTCTTCGCCTTCTAAAAATTCTTCAATAATGATTTTCGAGCCACTTTCTCCAAAAATTTGCTCTTTCATTAGCTGCTCGACAGTTGTTAGTGCCTCATCTTTTGTCTGTGCAATAATTACTCCCTTACCAGCGGCTAATCCATCAGCCTTAATGACAATTGGATATTTTTCTTGTTCAGCCAAAAATAAAATTGCATCTTCAAATTTATCAAAGGCTTGATAAGATGCTGTGGGTACATTGGCTGATAACATCACTTCTTTTGCAAATGATTTGGATCCTTCAAGCAAGGCAGCTTCCTGCGTTGGCCCAAAAATTTTTAAACCAGCTGCTTGAAAGTGATTGACGATACCCTCGAGCAATGGTTGTTCAGGCCCTACTATGCTCAAATCAATTTCTTTTTCCTTGGCAAACGTGACTAACGCTGAAAAATCAGAAGCATCCAATGAACAAACTTGAATGCCGTCGACTTCCATCCCAGGATTTCCCGGACAACAGTACACTGCATCTTCAGGAGTATCTTGTTTTATCTTTTTGGCTATCGCGTGCTCTCTGCCACCACTACCAATCACTAGAATATTCATGCGCTTCTCCTTAATGACGAAAATGTCTTATATTCGTGAAAATCATCGTTACATCGTATTGATCTGCCATATCAATCGATTCTTGGTCTTTGATACTTCCCCCCGGCTGAATAATCGCTTTAATGCCGTTTTTGGCTGCGAGTTCAACGCTATCAGACATTGGAAAGAAGGCATCACTTGCCAATACCGCATCGGTTATTGCATTATTTGCTTTAGCTTGCTCAAGGGCAATTGCTACTGATCCCACACGATTCATTTGACCAGCACCAATGCCAACTGTTTGTTGTTTATTAGCTAGTACAATCGCGTTTGATTTGACATGTTTTACCGCCTTCCAAGCAAAGGCTAGCGCTTCAATTTCATCGGTAGTTGGTTTTCTTTTGGTCACCACTTGCCATGTCGTTTCATCTTCAAGCAGGTCATCTTTACTTTGAATTAACAAGCCACCTCCGACCGAGATGGACGTCCAGGCTTTGGGTTGCTTCTCTAACGATTCCGAAACGGTAAGCAGACGAATGTTCTTCTTTTTCATCAACAGTTGCAGTGCATCTTGATCATACGCTGGTGCGATAATAACTTCTAAAAACATTGAACTCATTTTTTCAGCAACAGCTAAGCTGATTTTTTGGTTACTGGCAATAATCCCTCCAAAAATCGAAACCGGATCGGCAGCATACGCCGCGTCAAAAGCTTGTTCAATCGATATGCCTGAACCAATTCCACACGGATTCATGTGTTTGACTGCTACAATTGTTGGTTTTGTATATTCAGCTAAAATACCAAGCGCCGCATCTGTATCACGAATATTGTTGTAAGATAACTCTTTGCCGTGTAGCTGGTTAGCGCTAGCAATCGTACCACTTGGCGCTGGACTTTGGACATAAAAAGCTGCTTCTTGGTGTGGATTTTCTCCATATCGTAATACTTGTTTTTTCTCGTATTGAAGCACCAATTCATCTGGAAATACCGTTTGTTCTACTTTTTCAGCTAAATAACTAGCGATCAATGCGTCGTATGCGGCTGTGTGTTGAAAGACTTTTAGGGCAAGTTTTTTTCTAGTTGTTAGCTTTGTTTCGCCTTTTTCTGCTAATTCACTAAGGATGACTGGATAATCTTGGCTGTCGACAACCACTGTCACCGAAGCGAAGTTTTTTGCAGCAGAGCGCAACATGCTGGGACCACCGATATCAATTTGTTCAATGGCCTCCGCTTCAGTGATTGCTGTCTTTTGAATGGTTTCTTTAAAAGGATACAAATTAACGACCACGAGCGAAATCGGATCGATGTTGTGTTCGTTTAATGTAGCCACATGCTCCGGGTTATCAAGTTTTGCTAAAAGCCCTCCGTGAATCCGCGGATGCAACGTCTTCACGCGGCCATCTAGCATTTCAGGGAATCCTGTAATTTCCTCAATCGCAAGAGTTTTTACTCCTGCGTCAGTTAATGCTTTTCTGGTGCCGCCTGTCGATATAATTTCATAGCCATTCTCAACTAATTCCTTTGCAAATGGGACAATCCCAGTTTTATCCGATACGCTAATTAAGGCTCTTTTTTTCATTAGAAGCTCCTTCTTGAAATATTTTTTCGAGCACCATTGGATAAATGGTGTGTTCAACCGCATGCATCCGCTCGGTAAAGGTAGCGAACGTATCTGTCTTCAATATCGGTACGGCTTTTTGATAAATAATTGGGCCAGTATCGATGCCTTCATCAATATAATGAATGGTGATACCACTTTCCGACACGCCAGCATCAAAGGCATCGGCGATACTGGTTCGCCCAGGAAAGGCGGGTAGGAGTGACGGATGAATATTAATGATTCGGTTTTTGTAAGGTTCGAGGAGTGTTGGGCCTATCAAACGCATATACCCCGCCAAGACGATGAATTCAATTTCATGAAGAATCAACGCTTCTTTCACCTGCTCTTCATAGGCCGTTTTAGTAGCAAAATCACTTGGTTTTAAGCAGACAATCGGGATTCGTTCCGCTTCTGCTCGCTTCAGTACCAATGCATCCGGTTGGTCACAGACGAGCAATTCGATAGTCGCAGCTAATTGTCCTTGCTTTATCGCTTGGACGAGTGCGGTAAAATTCGATCCGGTTCCTGAGGCAAACACAGCTATCTTCATTCAGCTTCCTCTTTCATGACGACCGAATCACCATTCCGTTTTTTCACCACGCCAATTTGATAAAATGGTGTGTTCGCTTTCGCAAACAATGCCTCTACATGTTCCAGGTTTTCTTTGCGAATAGCTAGCACGAGACCAATACCCATATTAAAAATGCCAAACATTTGTTGCGATGTATACCCTCCGAGTTCTTGCATCAAAGAAAATACCGGCAAGACCGGCCAAGTACCGTTATGGATTTCTGCTTGCAAGTGTTCCGGCAACATTCTCGGGATATTTTCATAAAATCCGCCACCAGTAATATGTGCAACACCCTGAATCAGATGATCCGCAAGTAAAGGCAAGACATCATTAACGTAAATTTTGGTCGGCGTCAGTAAAGTAGTACCAAGATGATCAATACCATAGTCTGAAAATGATGCATCTAACGAAAAAGTGTATTTTTTAAAAAATAATGAACGCACCAACGAAAAGCCATTGGAATGAATACCAGTCGATGGCAACCCGATCAATAGGTCGCCATCTTGGATTGAATCAGCTTGGATTAACTGACTTTTCTCAGCAACACCGACCGTAAAACCAGCTAGATCATACTCGTTCTCAGCATACAAATCCGGCATTTCAGCAGTCTCTCCGCCTACCAGTGCCGCACCAGCTTGGACACAGCCTTCCGCAACACCGGCTACGATTTGTTCAACAACAATTGGGTCTAATTTTCCAGTAGCAATGTAATCTAAAAACAAGATAGGTTTAGCTCCTTGGGCAAGGACATCATTGACACACATTGCCACACAGTCAATGCCAATCGTTTCATGTTGGTTCATTTCCTGAGCCAATAGTAGCTTCGTACCGACACCATCTGTGCCCGCCACTAATACTGGCTCAGCTAATTCGTATACACTTAAATCAACCATGCCACCAAAGCCACCGATCGCTCCCATGACACCTCTGTTTGCCGTTTTACGGACATGCTTTTTCATTCGTTCGACTGCATCGTAGCCAGCCTCGATATTCACACCAGCTTCTTGATACGGATTTGTCACTTGAATACCTCCTCGTTCATTTGCACCACTTTTTCACCCTGTAAAGATGCCAAATATTCTTCTTCATAATCATACAATGGCGTCGGATAATCGCCATTAAAATAAGCCATACAAAGACCGCTATAAGGTGCATCGAATGGTAAACCAATCGAATCAATCACCCCTTGCTCACTCAAAAATTCTAAAGAATCCGCACCAATGATAGTACACATCTCTTCTTTAGTATAATTGGCAGCAATTAACTCTTTTCTTGTCTGGATATCAATCCCATAAAAACAAGGATATTTCAACGCTGGCGAGCCAATCCGCAAATGAACTTCTGACGCACCCGCTTCTTTTAGCAAACTCACTATGCGTTGACTGGTTGTCCCGCGCACGATTGAATCATCGACCAGGATCACACGTTTTCCTTCGACTACTTTTTTGACAGCCGAAAGCTTCATCCGCACACCTTGCTCACGAAGCTCTTGTGTAGGTTGAATAAACGTCCGCGCGATGTATTGATTTTTAATTAACCCTAGTTCATACGGAATATTCGCTTCTTCTGCGTAGCCACTTGCGGCCGACAAAGAAGAATTTGGCACTCCCACCACAATATCGGCGTCTACCGGTGCTTCTTGCGCTAGTCGCTTACCCATTGTTTTACGTGCAGTGTGAACATTAACACCGTATATGTTTGAGTCAGGTCGAGCAAAATATATAAATTCCATGGAGCAAATCGAAAGTTGCGTATCTGTGGTATAGGGGATAATTTCCATTCCCTTATCAGATATCCAGACCATCTCTCCAGGATTGACATCCCGAACAAAGCTAGCACCAATCGTATCTAGCGCACATGTTTCCGAAGCTACTACATAGCCACCATTATTCAATCTGCCAATGGCGAGCGGTCGGAATCCATTTGGATCCAAAGCTGCAATCATCGCATCAGATGTTAGCAAAAGATACGCAAAGCCACCTTTGACTGTATTCAGTGATTCCATAATTTTTTCTTTCAATGTACTTTTGGTACTTCGACGAATGAGATGCATCAAAATTTCCGTATCTGAACTAGAATGGAAAATGGCACCTTCCTTTTCTAACGACCGACGCAAACGTTTTGCATTGGTCAAATTACCATTGTGCGCTAGAGCGATTTGTTCCTGATCGAATTGAAAAAGAAAGGGCTGAATATTGGCAAGATTCCTTCTACCAGCTGTGGCATACCGGACGTGTCCAATCGCAGCATCACCTTCAAGTCGATCCAAAATCGCTTCATTTGAAAAAACATCCGAAAGCAATCCCAGGTCACGATGGCCAGAAAGTTCCGATTCGCCTTTAGCGACAATTCCTGCTCCTTCTTGTCCTCGGTGCTGCAACGCATGCAGACCAAAATACGTAAGGCGCGCAGCATCTTCACATTGCCAGACACCGAAAACACCACATTCTTCATTCAAGCTTTTTACTTCATAAGGCATGGAATGGCTTCCTCCCATATTCGCTTCGCATTGAGTCCATCAATTATCACTTGCTCATTTTCTGATTTGATCACATATGTTGGTTCTTCCGTTACCACGCCAAGATAAGTCGCGTTTGCGCCAAATTGTTCTTCAAAGCGCGCTTGATTTTCTAGAGAAACACTTAATACAAATCGTGATTGCGTTTCAGAGAAGAGTTGTGCATTTGTTCCTTGCCAATCAATTGAAAAACCAAAATTATGATCGAAGGCTGATTCCGCTAAAGCTACTAATAATCCACCTTCCGCACAATCATGCGCACTTTGAATCAATCCTTCTTTGATCGCTGCTAAAACCAGTGTTTGATTGTTCTTTTCGTCTTCTAATGAAAAGCTGATTGTGCCCGCAATTTCACCAGTTTGTTGCTTTTGAATTTCACTCCCAGCAAAGTCATCCTTCGTTTCTCCAATAACATAAATCAGGTCGCCACTTTTCTTGAAGGACTGAGTTGTTACGTGTTGTACATCTTCAATCAGTCCAACCATCCCAATCATTGGCGTAGGATAAATCGCTTGGCCATTGGTTTCGTTGTACAACGAAACATTACCTGAGATGACTGGCGTTCCTAACGCTAGGCACGCAGCAGAAATGCCATCTGCTGACTGTGCCAATTCCCAAAAGACTTCTGGCTTCTCAGGTGAGCCGTAATTCAAACAATCGGTAATAGCTAATGGTTGGCCACCGCTGGCCACAATATTTCTGGCGGCTTCGGCAACAGCAATTTGACCACCAAGTTCTGGATCAAGGTACAAATAGCGCGCATTGCAATCCGTCGTCATCGCCAAAGCTTTCTTCGTTCCTTTGATCCGCACGACAGCAGCATCACTTCCCGGACGTACGACTGTGTTCGTCAAGACTTGTGAATCATAGGTCTCATAGACCGACTTCTTAGATGCAATTGTCGGTTGAGCAAGTAAATCAGTCAACGTTTCTTCAACAGAGTATAGTACCGGTTCAAAAGGTTGCATTTGTTTAAATGCTTCTAGTCTCTTCGGAACAGCTTGTTCTTTGTAATAGACAGGCGCTTCACTCGCCAATGCATCGACCGGCAAGTCAGCAACCAATTTCCCTTTGTGATACAAGCGATATTGACCGTCGTTAGTGACTGAACCGATATTAACAGCGGCAAGCTCGTATTTTGCAAAAAGGTTGCAAACGGTTTGTTCATGGCCTTTTTGGACACAGATTAACATACGCTCTTGTGATTCAGAGAGCATCATCTCATAAGGGGTCATATTGGTTTCACGTTGAGGGACATCATCTAGATTAAGCTTTAATCCAGATCCTGCTTTTGATGCCATTTCCGAACTTGATGAAACCAACCCAGCTGCACCCATATCTTGAATCCCAACAACTGCTTCAGGATGCTCTTGAATCAATTCTAAACACGCCTCAAGTAATAATTTTTCCATAAATGGATCGCCCACTTGAACCGCCGAGCGATTTTGTTCTTTTTCATCCTCAAATTCTTCTGAGGCAAATGTCGCACCATGGATTCCATCACGACCAGTTTTTGCACCGACATAAAAGATTGGATTGCCGATTCCTTTCGCTTGGCCTTTTTGAATGTGGCGATGCTCGATAACACCCACACACATCGCATTGACCAACGGATTCCCTTCATAACACGCGTCAAAGGAAATTTCACCACCCACTGTCGGGATACCGATACAATTACCATATCCGCTAATGCCAGCGACGATTTCTTCAAATAAATACTTCGTCCTTGAATTGGTCAATTCACCAAATCGCAATGAATCCAATATAGCAATCGGTCGAGCGCCCATACTAAAGATATCTCGGATAATTCCGCCTACGCCAGTCGCTGCCCCTTCATATGGCTCCACCGCTGATGGATGATTGTGGCTTTCTGCTTTAAAAACAACTGCCAAGTCATCGCCAATATCAACAATTCCCGCTCCTTCACCGGGACCTTGTAACACGTGAGAACCGCTTGATGGGAATTTTTTAAGAATCGGTTTTGAATTTTTATAAGAGCAGTGCTCACTCCACATAACAGCAAATAAGCCCGTTTCGGTATAGTTGGGTTGACGATGTAAAATTGCCACTACTTTATCATATTCTTCGTCTGTTAATCCCCATTGTCGATAAATTTTTTCGTGTTGGATTGTTTCCGCTGTTGGCTCAAGATTCACCTTATTTGACATGATTGCTCTCCTTTACAAAGTTTGTCAGCATTGATTCAAAAAAAGGACGACCATCAGTTGACCCTAATAATGCTTCGACTGCCCGTTCCGGATGCGGCATCATACCGACTACATTGCCTGCTAGATTGCTAATGCCCGCGATATTTGCGACACTCCCGTTCACCTTGTCAGCATATCGAAATAAGATTTGATTATTAGCTTCTAGTTCAGCTAATGTTTCCTCATCACAGTAATAATTTCCTTCGCCATGGGCAATCGGTAGCTCGATAGTTGCTTTTGCTTGGTACTGATTCGTAAATGAATGCTTGTTTGTTTCAACAACGATTGGGACTACTTTACTGATAAATTTCAACGATTCATTTTTTCGTAAACCACCCGGTAACAGACCTAGTTCTGTCAACATCTGAAACCCATTGCACGTTCCAAAAACCGGCTTACCTTCCTGTGCAAAACGCACCACCTCAGTCATAATTGGAGCAAAGCGGGCAATCGCTCCACACCGTAAGTAATCACCATAAGAAAAGCCGCCCGGAAGCAACACGCCATCATACCCCACCAATGAGCGTTCATCATGGCGTACTGCTGTCGCTTGCATACCATCAAAAAGATTCACAGCCCATATCATATCTTGATCGCAATTAGAGCCTGGGAAAACAATAACTGCAAATTTCATTGTTGCACCTCGTCTACTAATTCATAGCGATAGCTTTCCATCGTCACATTTGCCAATAACTCTTGACACATCTTTTCAATTTCAGCTTCCGGGTCAACAGACTCTGCTAATTGAATTTCGAAGTATTTACCCATCCGGACATCTTTTACTTCTTTATGGTCAAGTCGCAGCAATGCATTTTTTACTGCCTCACCTTGAGGATCAAGGATCGATTCTTTGTACATTACGATTACTTTAGCAAGTGTCATCTAATTTTCCTCCTTAAGTGCATCAAGTCGATTGGTAACTTCACGATAAACCGTTAGTAAATCCCCTGTTTTCTTACGATAGACATCTTTATCAAGTGATTGCTTGCTTGTTTTATCCCATAAGCGACACGTATCAGGTGAAATTTCATCTGCCAAAAGAATTTTCCCATCCGAGGTTCTTCCCACTTCAATTTTAAAATCAACCAACGTCAAATCAATTTGGTCAAACAACTCAATCAATTTTTCATTAAGCATCAATGTTAGCTGACGAATACTCTTTAATTCACCTTCAGTCGCAATTGAAAAATAATCGACATGAGCATCATTTATAAATGGATCATCCAATTCGTCAGCTTTGTAATAAAATTCAATAATCGGTCTAGTTAATACTGTGCCTTGTGCAACAGCAAACCGTTTGGAAAAACTACCAGCCGCCACATTTCTTAAAACAATTTCTAGTGGAATCATTTCTAGCTTTTTGATTAATTGTTCGGTTTTTCCCTCTTTTGATACAAAATGGTTTTCAATGCCATTTTTTTTTAACCATGTGAAAATAAAAGATGAAATGGTATTGTTTAACTCAGCTTTCCCAACCATTTCATCTTTTCTTGCGCCATTTAATGCTGTAACTTGATCCAAATATTCTACGAGAACAATGGATTCATCTTCTGTCCGATACATTTTCTTCGCTTTTCCCTCATAGATTACATCGCACGTATTCATGATTCACCTCATTAATTTATTGGTTATTTCTTGCTTTCATTTTAAACCTAACAAAAAAAGATAGTCAAATAATTATTTATAATTTAATTACAAAAAGCAATAAATGTTCGTATTTAAAGAATAGAAAAATAAAGATAAGCGTTTACATAAATATGTGTTTGTGATATAGTTTCATTGATAATATGACTTTGGAGGAAGAACAAATGAAAGAGCAACTCAGACATGATGCACGTATTTTCTATGATTCATTATCCGTAGAAACGCAAGAGTCACTCCTCAATGATATCCGACAGCTTTTATATTCTGAAAAATTTGGAATAGATTCACAAATAGCTCCTTTTTTAAAAGCGGTTTTTGAGAACAAATTGACAACTATTAGTCATCGAAATGTCTATCAATATCAAAACCAAAAAAATCAAGAGTTAATTATCCAAGCTATTGAAGCCTCTTATCTCTTTAAAAGCTACCATCTTTTAAAAGTTTTTTATAATTTTCGTGAAGTTTCATTAGAGTTTTTGTCTGAAATCCTTGAGTATAGCCATAGCCGCATCAGTTTGACTCAATGAAAACAAAAAAGCCATAAAATCCAAAAGTTTGGAAAATAACTTCTGGATTTTATGGCTTTTGCTTATTATTGACCAATTCTGTCTTAATCTCTAGTCTCTATCAGTGAAACAAATTTGTCTTACTAATTTGTTTGTGTCACATCTGTATCGTAATATTTTTCAAAAAGTGGCTAACTTGTTCTTGAAATTTTGGGTTGAATCATAGCAAACTCAAAAAGGTAGGTCAACTTATTTGTCAAACGACTGTATAAAAGGAGGGATAACAGTTTAAACTGTCATACCTCCGTAAATGATTTACTCTAAACCGACTCTTTTAAAAATCGTATCCACTTGTTTTAGATGGTAACGATAATCAAATGCATCATCTAATTCTTCTTTTGATAAAATACTCATAATTTTCGCGTCTTGCTCTAGCAATGGTCGAAACTGTGTTTGTTCATCCCAAGCAATTGCAGTTTTTGGTTGTACCAAATCATAGGCTTCTTCTCTTGTCATACCGTGATCGATCAATTTGAGTAAGACACGTTGGCTATAAATTAAACCAAACGTCGCATCCATATTGCGCTTCATGTTTTCAGGGAAGACAGTCAATTGTTCAACAATCGTCGCAAAACGATTCAACATATAGTTAAGTAAAATCGTTGTATCAGGTAAAATAATACGTTCAGCGGAAGAATGAGAAATATCTCGCTCATGCCATAAAGTGACATCTTCATACGCTGTTACGACATGCCCGCGAATCACTCGCGCTAGACCAGTCATGTTCTCAGAGCCGATTGGGTTACGCTTATGCGGCATTGCGGATGAGCCTTTTTGCCCTTTCGCGAAAAATTCTTCCACCTCACGAGTTTCTGATTTTTGCAATGAACGGATTTCAGTAGCAAATTTTTCAATACTAGTCGCAATTAATGCCATGGTTGCGATGTATTCTGCGTGCAAATCTCTTGGTAGCACCTGGGTAGAAATTTCTTGGGCGCGAATACCTAGTTTGTCACAGACAAACGCTTCAACAAAAGGTGGGATATTGGCAAATGTCCCCACTGCGCCACTAATTTTACCAGCCTCAACGCCAGCTGCAGCGTGTTCAAATCGTTCAATATTTCGCTTCATTTCTGAGTACCATAAGGCTAGCTTCAGCCCAAACGTAGTCGGCTCCGCATGAACTCCATGCGTGCGTCCCATCATTACGGTATGCTTGTAGGCTTTGGCTTTCTCACCGATTACTTCAGTTAAACGTTGAATATCTTTTCTTAAGATATCATTGGCTTGTTTCAAGAGATAGCCATATGCCGTATCAACGACATCAGTGGAAGTAAGACCATAATGAACCCATTTGCGCTCCTCACCCAAACTTTCAGAGACAGCTCGTGTAAACGCTACGACGTCATGTCGCGTTTCTTGTTCAATTTCTAAAATACGTGCGGTATCAAAGGCTGCTTTTTCGCGGATTTTTTTGACATCTTCTTTCGGTATTTCACCAAGCTCAGACCAAGCCTCGGTGGCAAGGATTTCTACTTCTAACCAAGCTCGATAGCGGTTTTCATCAGTCCAAATATTTCCCATTTCTGGTCGTGTATAGCGTTCTAGCATGTTTGTCTCCTTTGAAAATCTATTTTTATTCCCAAATACGTGTTTGTGCTATTTCTTCAAGTGTTTTTTCAATATCTTTCGTCAAGATGGTAATGTGTCCCATTTTTCGATTGACTTTGGCTTTTTCTTTCCCATAATAATGAAAATGCCAATTCGGTTCTTGTCCAATCATCCGATACGTTCGCTGCAATTCAATCCCTAAAATATTGATCATAACCGCTGGACTAAGTGACTCCACTTGGGCAAGTGGCCAACCACAAATACCTCGAATATGTGCATCAAATTGACTCATCGAACAAGATTCAATCGTATGATGACCGGAATTATGCGGTCTTGGCGCCAGTTCATTGACATAAATACTGCCAGACTCAGTGAGAAACATCTCAACAGTCAATACACCGCGCAATTGCAATGCTTCTGCAATATCGATGGCCACACGCTTCGCTTCTTCAGCTACCTCGTCGGCAATTCGAGCTGGCGAAATTGTTTGATACAAAATATTGTTGCGGTGAATATTTTCCGCTACAGGAAACGTTACATACTCTGTGCCATTACCTGCAACAATCACAGATAATTCTTTTTCAAATGGTATCCACGCCTCTAATTCACACGTGCCTTCCCTAAGCAACGTCATCGCCTCTGCTAAGTCCGCTCGGCTTTTCAAGACATGCTGTCCTTTACCATCATAACCGCCGCGCGTTGTTTTCAAAACACATGGATAGCCTAAACTATCAATAGCATCCTGAATATCAGTAGGGCTGATAATCGTAGCATAAGGAGCAATCACGATATTATTTGCCTCTAAGAATGATTTTTCTAATAAGCGGTCTTGCGTAATCGCCAATAAATCGGTCCCTTGAGGAATATTAGCCTCGGGTAATAAATTATTTAACGCTTCAACACTCACGTTTTCAAATTCATACGTAATAACATCGCTTCGTTTTGCCAACTCCATCAATGCAAGAGTATCATCATAAGCCGAAACAATGTGCCAATCTGCCACTTGTGCTGCAGGGCAATCATTCGTCGGGTCTAAAATCCCTACACGGAATCCCATATATTTGGCGCTAATTGCCATCATTCTACCAAGCTGTCCACCGCCAACAATTCCAATCGTTGAACCAGGCATTAAAAGACTAGTCAAGTTGATCACTACTTTCTTCAGAAACTATGCGCATTTCTTCGCGATAGCTTGCCAATTTTTCTTCTATTCCCTTATCATATATGGAAAGTATTTGAGTAGCAAGTAAAGCCGCGTTAATTGCGCCAGATTTTCCGATGGCAGTCGTTGCAACAGGAATCCCACCTGGCATTTGAACAATCGATAAGAGCGAGTCTAACCCATGTAAAGCTTTCGTTTGGATAGGGACTCCAATGACGGGTAATGTCGTTTGCGAGGCAATCATACCCGGTAGATGGGCAGCCCCACCCGCACCGGCAATAATTACTGCATGATCTTTGCGCGCTTGTTTGGCAAATTCAAACATCTTATCTGGATTGCGATGCGCGGAGACAACTTGTTTCGTATAAGGTATGTTAAATTTTTCTAAAATCAAACAGCTTTCTTTCATCGTTTCCCAATCTGAAATACTTCCCATCACGATGGCTACACGTTTCATAAGGCGGCTCCAATCTTATTTTATTTATGATTCGTCTGATAATTGTTTATGGTGGAACAATGTATTTAGTAACACAGCGGTCAAACTGCTCATAACAATTCCGTTTTCGGTAAACATTTGAATCGTAGCTGGAAGCTTACTAAACAGTCCAGGCATTAAATTAAATCCCAAACCAAAGCCAATGGACAACGCAACAGTTAGCAAATTGCGATCATCCGTAAAGTCGACTTTCGCCAACATACGCATCCCCGCTACTGCAACCATTCCAAACATTACGAGCATCCCACCGCCTAATACAGCATCAGGAATGACTTGCGCCATTGCACCAATTTTGGGAAATAGCCCTAGAATAATTAGAAAAATAGCAGAAAAATAAAGTGGACGTTTTGTTTTTATGCCTGATAATTGAACCAAGCCGACATTTTGCGAGAAGCCGGTATGTGGAAATGTATTGACCAAACCACCCAGTAAAATCGCTAGACCCTCTGTTCGATAGCCACGTTTCAGATCATCTTCAGTCAATGTTTTGTCTGTAATCTCAGCTAGGGCAAAGTAGACACCCGTTGATTCAACCATACAGACAATGACAATAATGCACATTAAGATGATTGAGACTGGATCAAATGATGGTTTACCAAAATAAAATAGCTGTGGCAGTTGAAACCAAGAGGCTTGCTCAAAGGCTTTTGTTGATACGTCCCCCATCAGTGCGGCGACGAGCGTACCGCCAATTAACCCAACAAGCACTGCAATCGATCGGAAAAAGCCTTTTGCGTAGACTTGGGTCAATAATATTAAAAAAATCGTCACAAATGCTTGAATCAAGGATCCAGTCGAACCAAATGTAGTGGCACTTTGATCGCCACCACCCATTTTTTCAATCGCAACTGGGATCAAAGTTAAACCAATTGTTGTAATAACTGTTCCGGTCACTATCGGCGGGAAAAACCGTTTGATTTTTGAAAAGATTCCCGCACAAAGCAGTAATAAAGCACCAGCAAAAATTACTGAACCAAAAATTGCGCCGAGCCCTGATTGTTTTCCAATCAGAATCGCTGGACCAACACCTTGAATCGCACAGCCTAAAACAACTGGTAGACCAACACCAAAATATTTCCCCGCCGTTAATTGAAGCAGTGTCGCGATACCACACATAAAAATATCAATGGAGATCAAGTATGTTAACTGACTATTAGACAGCCCTAATCCAGCACCTATTAATAAAGGAACGGCGACAGCTCCTGCATACATTGCAAGTAAATGCTGCATGCCGATCACTGCTGATTGAGCATTCGATGGTTGCTTCACGATTAGTCCTCCTCAACAAAGTTCACTTGATTTTCTGATAATGATTTGATTCTTGCTAATGAGTAGACTGGCACACCCATGTCTACAATCAACTGATGACCAGGTTGGAAGGCCTTTTCAATCACGATTCCGACACCTACAACAGATGCACCTGCTTGTTGGCACAATTCAATTAAGCCTTTCGCTGCTTGACCATTAGCTAAAAAATCATCAATAATCAGCACGCGATCGTCCTCATTTAGAAATTTTTTTGAAATCGAAATTTGATTGGTTTGTTGTTTGGTGAAAGAATAAACAGAAGAAGTCAATAATTCCTCATTCATAGTCAAACTTTTCGTTTTACGGGCAAAAATCATCGGCACATTCATCGCTTGTGCGGCAAAAATTGCGGGAGCGATCCCTGATGATTCCAATGTCACAACTTTTGTCACGCCCTCATCGGCAAATAATGTCGCAAACTCTGTGCCAATCGCGGCCATTAAATGCGGATCCACTTGGTGTGTTAAAAATCGATCGACTTTTAGAACATCCTCATTTAATACCCGGCCGTCCTTTTTGATTCGTTCTGTCAATTCTTTCATTGTTCCACTCCTTATTTTCAGTCATTCTAATAAAAAAGGCGTCTTCTCTGCAAAAAATGCAAAAAAGACGCACGAAAAAAAGCCTTTTTTACTTATAGTCCGATATTTGCGGTATCAGGTAGAAACTGTCGACCAATTACGACGATATATAAGTAACTCTAATTATGAAAAACTCACTAACTATTATGTCGATTCGTTGTGAAAAATACAAGAAGAAATATTCTCATTCTTTCTCTTTTTTCTCTAATGTTCGGATTCATATCGTTCTTTTTCAGTTTCCCGATACTTTTCCATCTTTTTACTAAATAATTGGCCATTTGTCGGTGGTGTATAGGTAATTGCATTGGCTCCGGCCTCGATTGTCTCCCGAATGAGTTCTTCAGTCGGTCCACCTGTAGCGATAATTGGTAAATCAGGATATTTGGCCCGAAAATGACGAACGGTATTCGCCGTCTCTTTGCCGGCACTAATATTGATCATCTTTACCCCTGCTGCCAATTTCTCATCTAGCTCTGTATAAATACTTGTGACAGTACTAATAACTGGAATATCGACAACTTTGCAGACGGCTTGGACTGTTTCTATCGGTGTCGGGCCGTTCAAGACCACTCCAAGCGAGCCTTGCGATTCTGCAAATAGACTCATATACACCGAACGCTGACCTTGTGTCAAGCCACCTCCTACACCTGAGAAGACTGGGATGTTTGCTGCTTCAATAATGCTTTTGGTAATGCCTGGATGCGGGGTAAATGGGTACACAGCGATGACTGCATCAGCATTGGTATTATAGATAATGGCAATATCCGTTGAAAATAAAATTGATTTTATTCGTTTCCCAAAGACACGAATGCCACTCGCATCTTTGATGACTTCCGGCACTTTTACGATATCTTGTCTTAGAACTGATGTTACTTCAGGTACAAACTTATTTCCCACTTTCTCCCGCTCCTTATTGATCGTATTTTGTTAAATGATACGACTCGATCACCGATTCTATTTTTGTCGCATAGTCAGGATCTGTTGCATAGCCTGCTTCTTGCAAGGCAAGAGCCGCCTCTTTATATGAATTTGCCGTCAATACCTTTTCATACTTTTGAGGATTCCAAGAGACACCATTAACTAGTAATTGCGTATGTTCATCCAATGACTCATCCCACGACTCATACACTCGAAAATTTCCCTTAATCGTAATCCATTGTTCATTAACAAATTCTTTTGTATCTAAACGAATGGCCTTTTGACTGCCATATGCCTTTACCCCAAATAAATTATAATACTCTGCTGCTAATTGGCTAGTTCCCCAATTTGATTCAAGAATAGCTTGACCGAGGATGATACTTGGCAAAATACCGTATCCCTGTTGCAATTCTTGAGCATGAGGAGCGATAGTATCTAGAAATTCCTGCCTCGTCACTTTTGAAGGATTTTCAACATTGATTGTTGTCGGTGTGATTTGATCTGAAAGCTGGCGAATAGAAAAAATAAATGACCCACATATAATAAAAAAACCACTAATAATGAGTACCCAATTTGGTTGATTTCTTTTTCTTTTTTTCATAAACCCTCTTTATTTCTGCTATTTTCTTCATTTACTGATCGATCGACTCACCCATCCATTCGAGTAACGCTTGCTTTTCGCCGGATAAGGCATGTTGTAGGACCGCTGGTACGCGAAACGTCAAGACATCATCAAAGCCCCACTCACCGTATGCAATGGTTACTTTTAAATTAATCCATTGCTTGCCGTCTAGTTCTTGTTCTTGTTGAATGACTTCTACTTGACCCAATTGATGTTCAATCCAATCTTTGGCGATAACTAGTTTCATTTTACGGTATTCAGTTAGTGCCAACAAGCGTTTTTCTGGATAAATAATTGTTTGCCTTAATACCTTTTGTACGAGCATCCATTCGTAATCACTAAATAAATGATTGATTTTTTGGTTTACTTCTGGTGGTAAAGCTGTGTGATTTTCCTTCCACGCCTCCCATTTAGCCCAGTCAATACCTAAAGTATTACTGACAAAGCTCGCTTCCGATCCGTATTTTTCTTTAATTTCTTGACACACAATCTCAACATAGATAGTATGCATACTCCATTCCTCCCATTAATTCTTTGCATTTTTTGAAAATGGATTGACATTTGAAAACTCTGATTTTAATTCAATAAACGATTGAAATGATTGCAAGAATTGAAACAATCTTGCACGATTCTCAAATTCTTTGCGATTGTCAGGTAATTGTAATGCCTGATAAAACATATAGATAGCATCTAAATCTTCCAAAAGCTGAGTACCATCATTTTCCTCATCAAAACTCAGTGCAGTCTTTTCTAACAACAGTTGCATCTGCTTGGTGTACTTTGCATCTAGACTAATTTTTGCTTGTAAGTCAATCATATCTTTCAATATTCTGACTTGTGACCCACGCATCAAAAAATACTCTTCAAAATACGGATTTACATCAAAGTAACGATCTTTGCTCAGTAGTTTGGCTTTTGTCTGTGCTGAACGAATGGTTTTCATTAATTTTTCACAATCGGCAGATAACTGGGTATTATCGAGTTGCTGAAAGGACTTTGATAGATCCCAGATAAGCTTGCGGAAAAGATCCTCCACTACGATTTGCTCTTCCTTGACCATTTTTTCGCGATTGGGCATATAGCTATTTAACAACAGCGCTGTACCAACTCCAATCGTCAGCAATAAAAATTCATTTGTCAACAATTGTACGCTAAAGGATTGTTCAACTAAATAGTGCGTCACCAAAACCGAATTGACGACAATCCCTTCTGTCACCTTTAACTTAACCGCAAGTGGAATAAAGAGTAACAAATAGATACCAAATGCAAAGGGATTGTACCCGATAATATGGAAGCACACAAATGCTACCACTGTTGCCAATCCTAATGAAAAAATTCTCCCCAAGCCAGTATACAAAGAATCTTTTTTGGTATTCCCTAAACTTAGTATCGCGATGACACCCGCTGCCGTAGGATAATTTAACTGTAAAAATTCTGCTATCATCATAGCTATTACGCTTGCTATAGCCGTTTTTATCGTACGTAACCCAATTCGCATAAATCCTCCACTAGTAGTTATTCATTTGCTTTTAACGCATCTAACATATTTATTTTTTGCAATTGGTGGTGCATTACAACTCCTACAACTAATGTAAAAAGAAACGTAATGCTCCCCGCATAAAGGTAGCTCTGCCAATGCATTGTTTGTACAAACAATGTCGTATCCATTTCGACCGTTTGAATGACAAAATGATGCAAGAAAATGCCAGCGAATAAACCAAACATAATGCCAAAAAGCGAAAGTACAATATTTTCTCGAAAGACATACAAAGTCACTTCTTTAGAGAAAAAACCTAGGACCTTCATTGTTGAAAGCTCTCGAATTCGTTCGGCAATATTCATGGAATTTAGATTGTAAAGAACAATAAATGCCAGCATACCAGCAGCGATGATGAGAATCCAAACGACAATTGTTAACACAGCAAAAGAAGTTTCCAAGTTTTCTTTTGTCTCATCCAGCTGCGTGATAGTGATAATATTGTCATCTTTTTGCCATTTTTTTACAAATGCTTCACTAGCTGCTTGATTATCTTTTTGAAAGGAAAGTAAAAAGGTCCGATAAACGGGTGACTCACCTGTCAATTCTTCATAATAGGCATTTGATAAAAACAGGGCATGGCCGACATAATTTTTGATGATTCCAGCAATTTTCACTTTTGATGAATGCGTATCTGTTAATCGTACCCTCAATGTATCACCGACCTTTAAATGATACAAGGATGCAAGTTTTTCAGATACCAAAGCTCCACTTTTAGGAACAGCCACTATTTTTTCTGACGTGCTCGACTGCAATAATTGGACTTCACTTAATTCTTTGTTTACTTTTGGCACCGTAACAGTCACCTTTTGGTTTTGATAGCCAGCTTTTGAAGCAGTTCGCTCACTAGTAGCGACGTTGACCACTGTGTCCACCTCTTTAGAAAAAGCATCTGCCAGTGTGGAATCCGGTTGTTTTACTATTACTACCAGTTGATACTTCCATATTTTATCAAATTGAAGTGGAACGATATCACCAATCGAATCTTTCAAGCCAAAGCCTGTCAAAATCATCGCCGTGCAACTAGCTATACCGATAATTGTCATCCACATCCGCCCTTTGTAACGAAATAGATTGCGAAACAAAACCTTGTAATGAAAATTCAGTCTACGCCAAAATGGTTGCCAACGTTCAAGTAAAATTCGTCGTCCAGCTTGAGGTGCTTTTGGTCGCATTAATTCAGCAGGACGTTGCCTTACTTCGAGCATTAAAACGCCAACCGCGACACCGATTGTACACAGAATCGCTACAGTGGTCGAAAGGACGATTAAGTTGGGGTGCCAAATCAATTGATACCCTTTAATACTATAGACTTGATTATAAGCTTCAATGATAATTTTCGGAAATAAAGTGAAGCCAACCACCAAACCAAACCCAACACCTAATAAACAGGCTGAACCAATATACAAGAGAAATTTACTCATGATTTCCGTTGGTCGATACCCTAATGCATAGAATAAGCCGACTTCTGATCGTTTTTCGTCTACCATACGTCTGACAGTGGTAAAACTAATCAAACAGGCAATTAAAAAGAATATGGTCGGAAAGACCGTCGCTAATGAATCAATCCGATTGGCATTTTGCTTATACTCTGTATAGCCTGATAAGTCTTCTCTAGTCGTAACGGTCGTTTGTTGATCAACGATAGACGTCAATTTACTTGTAAATTGTGTCACTTTCTTCTGGTATGCAGTGGAATAGGTCTGGTAGTTTGTATAATTAGCATCTAGCTGAATTACTAAGCTAGTAGGTAGTTGTTGAACAAAATTATCCTTCATTATGAAGCCATAGTATGCGACCGACCCACTACCGATAAATGATGTGCCACGGTTGCTTTTATCAAGATAGACAGGACTTTGAATAAACCCTATCACTTTATAGGTCAGTCTCCGCAACTGATTACTCTCATCCAGTTGAATCGTATCACCAATAGTAATATTTAGCTCACTTTTTATCGATTGGTCCAAGATAATCTCAGATGCTGCTTGCGGATAACGTCCTTCAAGCAGTGTCAACTGATTCAAAGAGACTGCTGCTTGATAGCCAGTAAGTCGTAACACATCACCATTGGCTGTAAGTGTAGTATCGGCACTGATTTGTGTGTTGATTTCTTTCACACCATTTAATTTCGCTATTGTATCAATCTGGCTTTGCGTAACCCCTTCTGCGTTTGTCAGCGTTACATCGGCAAGGTGAGTTTGGCGAAAATACTCGTCTGCTGATTGTTTCATATCTGGTGCTGTAGCCTTAATTCCTACAAAAAATGCAACGCCTAAAAAAATAATACTGACTAAGGCAAGAAAACGCGCCGGTGTCTGACGAATATCGCGCCATGTCGAGAGAAAGAATTGCTTATTCATCCGATTCACCTACCATTCTAGTGACTGTATGGATATAGGATTTTTCTGATCATAAATCTGTTGTACTTTTCCATCATTCATACGAATCACACGATTAGCCATCGGAGCCAGCTGACTATTATGCGTGATTATGACTACTGTGGTGCCATCTTTTCTAGCAGCGTCCTCAAGTAATTGCAAAATTTGTTTACCCGTTTCATAGTCCAATGCGCCAGTCGGTTCGTCCGCTAATAACAACTTTGGTTTTTTTGCCAAAGCGCGAGCAATCGTTACCCTCTGCTGCTCTCCACCAGATAATTGTGCGGGAAAATTAGCCAGCCGATGCCCGAGACCAACTTTTTCTAGCATCTCTTTGGCATCGTATGCATCGGGTACGAGCTGGCTTGCAAGCTCAACATTTTCTATAGCTGTCAGATTCGGGACCAAGTTATAAAATTGAAAAATAAACCCAACATCCACTCGGCGATAATGTGTCAGTTGCTTATTCGAAAATTGAGCGATATCCGTCTCGTCGACAATCACGCGACCACTCGTCGGGACATCCATACCACCTAATATATTCAGTACAGTTGATTTTCCCGCACCACTCGGGCCAAGGATGATCGTAATACTACCTGATTCTATCTCAAAAGAAACATTCTCATTCGCTTGAACAAGTGTACTACCCATCTGGTAATGCTTAGATTCATTATGTAATTCAATCAACGCCATGACGTTCCCCTCTTCCAATCCTTTACATGTAGTTTACCATAGAAGGCCACCTTCAAGGAATGACCCTTACCTATGATTAAACGCGAAAAAATGGTGTAAAGAAGTATTCCTATTCTGAAAAATATGTAAAAAGGCACGAACGAATTAGCTACTATTGACAAAAGGTTAGAACATCCAAAAGTTCGAAAAACAATCTCTAGATGTTCTAGTCTTTTTATAATTTTACAATTCTGTCTCAACCTTGATAAATAGTGTGGCAAAACAGCTCACTCGACAAGCCAAACATTCCGTATATTTGAAAAAATTTACGTATATTTGTTGATCGAAGCGATTGTTACACAGCCTATTCTCTTATTGAGCTGTGTAACGCTTGCTTCCATCTAGATAGGTTGCATATAGATCCATTTGCGGCGTCAAAACAATAAAGTCCGCTGCGCGTCCTTTTTTGATTGAACCACAAACATCATCAATTTTGCAACTCATTGCCGGAACCAGACTTCCCATCATAATTGCTTCCTCAGGTGTCGCTAATCCCCACGCCACGACATTTTTAATGGCTTCTTTCAATTTTAAAATACTACCTGCTAAATTACCTTCCGATAAGCGAGCCGTACCATCTTTTACGACAACAGGAAATTCACCTAATTGATAATTTCCATCTGGCATTCCACCTGCCATCATACAATCAGTAATCAATGCTATATGGTCAGCGCCGACTTTATCAATAAGCAACTCACATGCTTTAGGGTGTACATGATGCCCATCACAAATTAATTCTGAATAGACATGCTGCAACGTTAGCAGCGCACCGACCATGCCTGGTTCACGATGATTCAGACCGCGCATGCCATTATACGCATGGACGAAGACACTTGCACCCGCTTCGACAGCGGCTTGGGCTTGCGTCAATGTCGCGTCACTATGTCCAAGTGAAACGACAACCCCTTCATCCGTCACGGTCTTGACAAATTCTTTTACCCCTTGACGTTCAGGTGCCAAAGCAATTTTTTTTATTAACCCTTCTGCTGCTTTTTGCCAATCATGAAAGACATCAAGATCTGGATCGCCAAAATAGCTTGGATTTTGAGCTCCTTTGTGTTCTTCTGTAAAAAAAGGCCCTTCGAAGTAAATCCCTTGAATTTTGGCTCCAGTAACATCCGCTTTGACGCTAGCAATGGTCGCAGCGACCTCTTTCAGCCGTTCTTGACTTGAAGTGAGTGTCGTTGGTAAAAAGGATGTAACACCACAAGACAATAATTTTTCCGACATGATTTTTAGCCCATCCGCATCATTATCCATCACATCATGGTTGGCATAGCCGTGAATGTGGGTATCCACCAAGCCAGGTGCAATCCACTTTCCCGTATAATCGATCACTTCTCCAGAAAACTTTTCAGGTAACTCTGCAGAATACTCACCAAACAAGCCATCCACAAGTTCTAAATAGCCCGGCCCTTTTGTTCCCGAAGTGAAAAAGAACTTGTCCGCATAAATATAGTCTTTCACGATAATCGCTCCTTTAAACAATTTATACGATAAACGTACTCTTTTTTGGTTCGAAAATCAAGAAAGGTATACACCATTTTCAAACTTTGCGAACATCTGAACTGACTGCGCTTTCTCATACATAAATTGTGCGCGCTCATACTCTTGCAATTTTTCATAGGCAGCACCCGTAATTTGCAATAATTCTTCAACATAATAATAGCTCATTTTACTAATGGCCCATTGAACTCCTTTCAGGGCGCTATCAATCGTCCCTAAAAAATCAGCTTGTAAAAATAAAAAGCGGCTATGATGATAAAAGATTTTAGAGAGTTCAAAATTCGCATGCTCCTTTGGCAAATCCATGGTCAACTGAATACTTAGCGATAAATAATGTTCTGCGTTTTTCAACTGATTCGTATCTGCATAAATCCGGCCAAGACAGCCCAAAATTTGAATCTCAATCGGTGAAATATTGCTTTTCTTGTTCTCTGTATACGTCAACAACAAGCTATGCTTCAACGAATTGATCGCTCGATCAGGATTTTGATCGATAAAAAATTGGACAGTGCCCAGATAATAAAAATACAGCTGCATATCGGTATCTAAATAAATTTGATTGGCAATCTGAGCATTGCGTAGTAGTGCATTCATTTGTTCGTAGTCTTGATGAATCAACGCATTATTCACCTTTTCAAAGAATCGTTGCATTCGATGAATTTCATTAAATTCAGCAAACATCATTTGATCCATGGTAATACCCAGCCGCACACAGATTTTTTTCAATACGAGTACATTGGGAATTTCTAAATCATTCTCTATTCGACTTAGTACGCTTTGTGAGCAGATACCATCAGCCAGCATTTTTTGTGTCAATTTTCGTGTTTTCCTCAGTCTTTTTATTTTTTCTCCGAGACTACTTTTTTCGTTTGTCATAAGCCCTCACCAAATATGCGAATTCGCATTTTCTATTTTATTCATTTTAGCACATACTATCAAAAAAGAAAGCGTATTTATTTTTTTTAGATGAAAAAAGGGAGTGATTGGGATGAGTCAGCAGACAGTAATTAGCTTTACATGGGAAAATGCAGTGTATAATGGTATCGTGGAGAAAGAATACGAAAACTCTTACTTGATTAGTGTGAGTAATCCGAATCAAGAATTGACTGAAAAATACAATGGTCGCATCGTCATCAGTAAAAAGAATTGTAGCGACCTTAATGACTAAAAAAAGAATCCAGCTCATTCATTTCAAAGCCAATTGGGAAAGGGTTTTGCTAGAATGAGCGTGGATTCTATTTATTTTTGACGATACGTTGCTAAAAATTGACGCATGGACGTCGCAGTCGTTCTTAACTCTTCTAAGTTTGGCAAGTAGACGATACGGAAATGGTCCGGTTGTTGCCAGTTAAAACCTCCCCCATGTACCAATAAGATATGATGCTCGTGGAGAAAATCCAGAACGAACTGTTCGTCATTGGTAATATTGAATCGTTTGACATCAATCTTTGGAAACATATAAAAGGCTGCTTTAGGCTTAACGGCACTTAAGCCAGGTATGTCATTAATCGCATTATAGATGTACTCCCTTTGCTCATAAATTCGACCACCAGGAAGCAAGAGCTTATCCACACTTTGATAGCCCCCTAATGCGGTTTGAACGATTTGTTGCGAGAGGACATTCGAGCATAGACGCATTGAGGACAACATGTTTAATCCTTCGATATAGTCTTTCGCATTCTTTTTATTGCCGCTTAGCACCATCCAACCAACACGGAACCCCGCAACTCGATGTGATTTTGATAATCCGCTAAATGTCACGACAAAACGATCAGGTGCTAATGTCGCGATTGGTACATGCTTAAGGCCATCCATCAACAAGCGATCATAAATTTCATCAGAAAAAATAATTAAATCAAACTCACGGGCAATTTCAACGATTGCTAATAAAATTTCTTTTGGATAGACCGCGCCAGTCGGATTGTTAGGATTAATTAATACAATCGCCTTCGTCTTAGGAGTTACTTTTGAGCGAATATCCTCAATATCTGGATACCATTCACTTTGCTCATCGCAAATATAGTGAACAGGCTTGCCACCAGCGAGTGAAACAGATGCTGTCCACAACGGATAATCAGGCATCGGAACTAACACCTCATCGCCATTGTTGCACAGTCCTTGCATACTCATTGTGATCAATTCACTTACACCATTACCTGTATAAATATCATTGATTGTCACGTTTGGAAAATTAGCCAATTGACAATATTGCTCGATGGCTTTGCGAGCAGAAAAAATTCCCTTCGAATCAGAATACCCTTCTGAAGCTCTTACGTTCATAATTAAATCGCGAATGATTTCATTTGGTGCCTCAAAGCCAAATGTCGCTGGATTACCGGTGTTTAATTTTAAAATGCTTACGCCTTCTTCTTGCATTCGCTCTGCTTCTTCTAATACTGGACCACGAACATCATAGCTTACGCCTTCTAGTTTTGATGATTTTTCAAAGTTTCTCATAGCAGATCCTCTTTTCAGAATTAATGGTTTGTTTCAACCTTAAGGCATCTTCTTAAAAATTGCAATTTGTATTGAAAAATATTTTTAAGTAATCTTTCCTATTCACATTGACAAACTTTAAAAAAAACGATACCATTTCTAAGTCGTAACATTTGCGGATATGGCGGAATTGGCAGACGCGTACGCTTGAGGGGCGTATGGCCTTAGGTCGTGTGGGTTCGAGTCCCATTGTCCGCATTAGTAGCACCACGCTTCCTATAGGCATGGTGTTTTTTTACACAACTAAAAGTTTACATAACATTATTATTGAAATAAAAAAAGAGTGTAATAAATTTCCGTCACACTCTCGTAAACTGTGAAAAGCAGCATCATGGCAATTCTGACTATCTCAATAGCCCCTTTTCTCACATTTTTTTACTTCTTTGTTGGTTTAAAATACCCATTTTCTTTAAATTGACTTTCTCCATCTTGAATTAAGCCATTTAATGAATGATCCAAAATACTGCGTTTTTTATCTTTAGACTTGATTGCAGCTTTGTATTCATTTCTTGTCATTGTGATTTGCTCCGTTTTTTTGAAGCGTTTAACAGATGGATCCCCCGGTTTTTTCTCTTGATAATCTGCATTTATATCAAACAATAAATAATTCCCTTGTTCTTTTTTCATCGAAGCGTATAGTGTCGCTGGAGCAATTTTTTGCTCAGGATCATCAGGAATTAGTGATGCGGGGACAAATTTCGGTACAAAGTAAGAACGACCACCTGAATATTCCTTTTTAACAGTTGAAACTGGCTGCTTCTTTTGTCCTTCACGGGGTGCTACATATTGTTTGGCTGACTGCTCATGATTTGTTCTTTGGTGATCGAAAAGTACTTTTTTTCCTGTCTTCTTCGTTTCACTGACTGCATGCTGACGATAAGTCGGTAGTGCTCTTTTGAAACGTTCAAGGGTTTCTTGCTCTTGATTATGGAATGCACTTTGAGCAGATTCGCCGCTTGGCTGACGACGATAGTTTTTTTCTTCAACTATCGTTTTTGGTTTTTCTACTAGCGATTCTGTTTGTTGTTCGGTAATAATCCAGCTATCATCGGATGCAAAGCGTGTCAACGAGTCTTCGTTCGACCGTCTTTTCACACCTTCTTCATCAGAAAAAGCCGGAAATCTTTCTTTCTTTCGCTTAATGTCAGAATAGTGTGCCATTGACTTGCTCCTTCCAAAGTATCATTTTTCTTCACTATCATAGCATGAATAGCAAAAATTTGCTGAAATTTTCTTATTAATTATAGTCTCGTGGCATACTGATAGTCGCCTTGTTCGACGATTGAATAGGCCCCTTCCTCAAAAAATTGCCAGAGCTGACCTAAAATGCTCCGCTGTTCAAATTGTGAACAATCCACTAGTATCTCATCCTCTTGAGATGGAGCACCTGTTTTACTTGGAGAACTAGCAACAAGCTGACAGTCTTCTGTCAAAAAGCCGAAATCAACTAGACTTTTTAAAAAGATCGACGGACGTATTCGTTTGGGATTGGTACGCAATTTTTCAAATAAAACTGCTACTTGATCTAAGTAATATGATGGATCAACATCGCCCAGATAAGAAAACTGCTCATAGCGATTCTCTGCCCCGCTTCTCATAGCTGTAAAATAGGCTGGCATCGTCTTATCATACTCTTCATCAGATAGTTCATAGACCTTAAGCTGTTCATGAATTAGGTCTCGAAAGACGAATAGCGGGCTGTTACTGTCTGTCAGATATAGTTGCGGATGAGTCGCTAGTTGTTGTCCTTGGTAGAAAAACCACGCTCTTCTTTTCTCTTTCGGCCATGGCGCGATCATCACCTTTGCTTGCTCAAATTTCGATCGGATTACATCATCCGTTTCAGCTTGCAGATATATGGGTACCAGTAATTTATATCGCCGCTCTGACCTAGCAATCAGACCGAGACGAATGTAATTTTCCATCGCGCGATCGACTTTCACAGTAGGAAAGGCTTGTTTAATATCACGCAATGTCGGCAATTGCTCTGCTTTATTGATTAAATAGTTAACGAGTTGTTCAAAAAAAAGACGATCGATAAGTTTCTGATCAGTTTGCCAATGATCCTCTACTATTAATTTCATTCGGACACCTCCAGTTCATTCATAAAAAAAAGCGTGAGAATCAATCACAGTAAGCAAACGCTTAGATTGATTCATCACACCCGATTAAACTATCGTATTCACTCAATTAAATCTATTAAAATGTTTCAGTCAATTGTGGAACGATTTGTTTTTTACGAGAAACTACACCTGGTAAAAAGGCCCGATTGTTATTTAGTGTCACACCAAATGCTTCTTCCACGTTAGCTTTGGGTTCGCCGACAACAAGCAATTCTGAATCGCTATCTAAAATATTGGTAATGACTAACAAGAACAAGTCGTACCCGTTACGTCCATTTTCAGCCGCCATGACTTGTTCAAATTCTGCTTGACGCTCTAATACTTCTGCGATGTCTACCGTATTCACCTGCGCGATACGAACCTTTTTATCGCCCATTGGGAAGCTTTTTGCATCAAGCTCTAATAATGTATCAACGGATTTCGTACTTAAATTCGTACCCGCTTTTAACATGTCTAAGCCATAGCTTTCTACATTGACAGCCGCAATTTCTGCTAATTCTTTTGCAGCAGCAACGTCTTCTGGCGTACAAGTTGGTGATTTAAATAATAATGTATCTGACACGATAGCCGATAGCATGATTCCTGCGATTTCTTTAGGGACAGAAACATTGGCTTCTTTGTATAGTTTCAAGACAATCGTACTTGTGCATCCAACTGGTTCTGCACGATAGTATAAAGGATTGGCTGTTTCAAAGTTAGCAATTCTGTGATGATCCACAACAGATAAAATAGCAACATCAGCGATATCGACTGCACTTTGTTGAAATTCATTGTGGTCAACTAGCATCACGCTATCGGCCTCTGGTTTCACACTTGTAATCACACGAGGTGCTTCTAGTCCAAATGTTGATAATGCAAATTGTGTTTCTTCATTAGGTGTTCCTAATGCGACAGCTTCAACATCCTTTCCTAGTGCATTTTGTAAATGGGCAAAAGCAATTGCCGCTCCGATTGCATCGGTATCTGGATTTTGGTGCCCGAAGACTAAAGTTTTTGACATGACGATCTCTCCATTCTTTCTTATCGCTTTTAATGATAGCAAAAAAAACAAGATAAGAAAATAGCATTTCTTATCTTGTTGCACTTTATCTTGTTAAATATCCTTGATAGTCATTCACATGGAGCAAGTTTTTCGCATTTTGGACACGATCATCAGTAGGAGGTTCAATTCCTTCCAATGGATACTTTAACCCCATTTCATCCCACTTGAATTTTCCCATCGTATGATACGGTAAAATTTCTACCTTATCAACATTGTTCAACGTCTTAATAAAGGTATCCAAACGAATTAAAAATTCATCGTAATCACTTCGAAAAGGAACTAGGACATGGCGAATCCAGACTGGTTTGTTGATTTCTGATAAATATTTCGCCATTTCGAGAATATTTTCATTACCTAGCGAAGTTAATCTTTTGTGCGCTTCGTTATCGATATGTTTAATATCAAACAAAAGCAAGTCAGTATAATTCATTAGCTCTTCAAATTTACTAAAAAATGGTTCTTCCCTTGTAAACGGTTTGCCGCAAGTGTCGATGGTCGTATGAATTCCCTTTGCTTTCGCCTTTTTAAATAAATCAAGGAGGAAATCCAGTTGCAACAAAGGTTCACCCCCACTGACTGTGATGCCGCCTTTTTCACCCCAATAGGACTGATACTTTAGCGCTTCAGCTAACACATCATCCGCAGATCGCAGTGAAGCTTTTGGATCATCTATCTTCCATGTGTCTGGATTGTGGCAAAACTGGCAACGCATGCGACACCCTTGCGAGAAGATCACAAATCTTACCCCTGGTCCATCTACCGTCCCAAAATTTTCAGTTGAATGAATTCTACCTTTCACTTCGGTAGTCATAAAAATCCCTCTTCTCTAAAAAAGAAGGTGACAATCAACAGGACTGCCACCCCATCTCTTCTTACATATGATCATGTGATGTTCTTGAAATAACATCTGCTTGTTGTTCAGGTGTTAAGTCACGGAACTTCACAGCATATCCTGAAACTCGAATAGTCAAGTTTGGATATTTTTCTGGATGTTTTTGTGCATCTAATAATAATTCATTTGTAAATACGTTCACGTTGATATGGTAACCACCTTTATCAAAGTAGCCATCTAAAACGTTACGTAAGTTGTTAATACGAGTTGTATCATCTTTACCCAAACCATTAGGATTAATTGTTTGAGTATTAGAGATACCATCGCGTGCGTGTTCATATTCTAAGCGCGCAGTTGAGTTTAATGATGCTAATAAACCATTCTTTTCACCTAAGAATTTGCCATCTTGGTAACTTGGGTTTGCACCTGGTGCTAATGGTTTACCTGCACGACGGCCGTCAGGAGTATTACCTGTAGCTTTACCATAAACAACATTTGAAGTAATTGTCAATAATGAAGTTGTAGGTGTTGAGTTACGGTAAGTATGTTGACGTTTGATTTGAGTCATGAAGTAATCAAGAATCCAGTTAGCCATTGCATCTGCTTCTTCATTATCATTTCCGTAAGTTGGGAACTCATTTTGTGGTACATAGTCAACAGCCATGCCGTCTTCGTCGCGGATCACTTTCACGTTACCGTGTTTGATTGCCATGATGCTATCTGTCGCATGAGAAATACCTGCAATACCTGTAGCAAATGTCCGTTTCAAATCAGTATCCATTAAAGCTAATTGTGCAGCTTCATATGCATATTTATCATGCATGTAGTGAATAATATTTAATGTGTTCACATAAAGTTCTGCTAACCAGTCTAATGTTTGTTTGTAGTTTTCCATGAATTCATCGAAATCAAGGGTTTCACCTTCCATACGACGGAAACGTGGACCAACTTGCATTTTTGTTTTTTCATCTTGGCAACCATTAATTGCATAAAGAACAGCTTTCACTAAGTTTGCACGGGCACCGAAGAATTGCATATCTTTACCAACCACTGTTGCAGATACACAACAAGCGATGGCGCAATCATCAGATCCCCAATTCGCACGAAGCAAATCATCATTTTCAAATTGGATTGAAGAACTTTCTTTCGCAATTTTTGCTGCGTAAGTACGGAACCCTTCAGGTAAATGTGAAGAATACAATACTGTTAAGTTTGGTTCTGGAGAAGGCCCCATATTTGTCAATGTATGAAGGATACGGAAATCATTTTTTGTCACTAATGAACGTCCATCGATACCCATACCAGCGATTGATAATGTAGCCCAAATTGGGTAGCCAGAGAATAATGAGTTGTATTCTGGTGTACGCGCAAATTTCACCATACGTAATTTCATAATTAAATGGTCAACTAATTCTTGCGCTTCAAATTCAGTAATGTCACCGCGTTCTAAGTCACGTTGAATATAAATATCTAAGAAGGCTGAGATACGACCGATAGACATTGCCGCACCGTTTTGAGCTTTGATTGCACCAAGGTAACCGAAGTATAACCATTGAACAGCTTCTTGAGCATTTTCAGCTGGACGTGAAATATCAAATCCATAAGAAGCAGCCATTTTTTTCAAATCAGCTAAGGCACGGTATTGTTCAGAAATTTCTTCACGAAGACGAATAACGTCGTCTAACATGACTTTGTTTCCACAATTGTCATGATCTTTTTTCTTTTGTTCCATCAAGAAATCAATTCCGTATAGAGCAATACGACGATAATCACCAATAATACGACCACGGCCATAAGCATCTGGTAGTCCAGTAATAATTTTGTTTTTACGGGCTAAACGCATTTCAGGAGTGTAGGCATCAAATACACCTTGGTTATGTGTTTTGCGCCATTCAGTGAAAACTTTTGTCATGTTTTCATCAACTTCATAACCATTTGAAGTCAACGCATTGTTTGCCATTTTAATACCACCAAATGGTTGGAATGCTTGTTTCAAAGGTTTGTCAGTTTGTAGACCGACAATTTTTTCTTCTTCTTTGATTAAGTAACCAGGACCATGAGAAGTAAGGGTTGAAGGGATATTATTATCCATATCATAAACACCATTTTGTTCATGTTCTACTTCGAATAATTCTTGCAGTTTCGTCCATAATTTTTCTGTACTTGGTGCGATTGGTTCTAAGAAACTATCGTCACCTCTGTACTCTGTGTAGTTCTTTTGGATAAAATCTCGTGTGTTAATTTCATTTTGCCAATGTCCGCCTGTAAAACCATCCCATGCTTTGTTTGTTGCTTTTACATTAGTTGTTTCGACTGCCATTTTCTGGTCCTCCTTATAACTGTTTTTGTGTAACAGCTTTTACGTGATTAGTATAACACATAACCCCTTTTTTGCAAGTGTTTTCAACGTGATTTTTTAACATTTTAAGGCTTTTTTTATAGTTTATTTTTAGAAACCCTTATTTATCAGCGTTTATGATTGTGAAATACTTATTTAAAAACAAGAAAAATACACGTGAATCAATCACAATATGAGAAAAACACTAGCAATCTGTTTTGCAACAGTTTGCTAGTGTTTCGTTATTTTTTATAACAGTTTATTTGGTAGCTCATCGACAGAAACGATAGTGCCACCTGATTTTTCATCAAGTACGAATGAGCCATTAGACGTTCGATCAGCAATTGGGAACTGATTGGCCTGTACTTCTTTTTTGTCGCCTTTTTGATTGGTCAAGAGTAATTCTGTTTCATCACCAAGGCCCATATAGATAATCCGATGCGGATGATTTTTAAGTTCCCTTAAAACCATTATCCCTCTTTGCGCACGCGATGTTTGAGGCAATTCTTGTGCTAACATGCGTTTCGCTGCACCTCTTTGGGTAATAATCACGACAGGTGTATCACCGTCTGTATGTACTAAAATAGCTTGTACGACACTGGCATCGTCTTCTTTCAAATTCATCGCTTTCACACCGGCAGCTTTCGGTCCAACTACCGGTACATCAGTTACAGCATATCGCAAGCCATACGCCCGATTGGATACCATAAAGATATCCTGTGTAGCGATTTCTTGTGGTTCAATCACCATGACCGAAATAACTTTATCCTCTTCTTGTTTTAAGGTGATAAAAGGCAGTGGTCGTGTTTTGTACGTCCGCCAAGGGGTGAACTCGCTTAATTTCGTGCGCTTAATCATCCCTGCTTGAGTTAAAATAAGTAATTCTTGTGTTGTACTTAATTGTTTGTATGGTAGAACTGTCAAAATATTTTCTTCAATTTTTAATGTAGTCAGAGCTTGCGATAGGTGCTCCCCTACATCTTTCCATCGCAAATCAGGCAATTCATGAACTGGCCGATAGATCATATTGCCTTTGTCGGTGACAAGTAACAAGTGATCTAAGGTATTTAATTGCCCCTTATAGACAACGACATCCGACTCTTTCATCCCGGCTTCTTCATTCTTTGATGCACTATATGAGCGCAGACTACTACGTTTCACATAGCCCTCACGCGTAACGACCACCATCACATCTTCTTGAGCAACCAATATTTCGGTATCAATCGTCAGTTCAGTTACTTCTGCTTCGATAACGGTCAAGCGCTCTGACTGATATTGTTTCTTCACTTCTCGTAATTCTTTTTTCATCACTTTGAACAATTCAGTTGAATCTTGGATAATTTTTTGCAATTCAGCAATCGTAGCTAATAATTCTTCCGCTTCTTGCTGCAATTGTGTAATATCTGTATTTGTTAAACGGTAGAGCTGTAAAGTAACGATGGCTTCAGCCTGCTCTTGTGTAAAGGCATGCGCCAAAATCAAATTGTTTTTGGCATCTCGTTTGTCTTTACTTTTACGGATTGTTTTAATCACTTCATCTAAGATCGATAACGCTTTGATCAAGCCGTCGACAATATGTTGGCGTGCAAGAGCTTTCTTTAAATCATACTCACTACGACGCAAGATGACTGATTGCCGATGGGCGACGTAGCTACTTAGCATTTGCTTTAAGCCGACTTGTTTGGGCCGCATCTGATCAATCGCGACCATATTAAAGTTATAGTTCACTTGTAGATCAGTATTTTTAAACAAATAATTCAAAATGCCTTCTGCATTTACTTCTTTTTTTAGTTCTACAACGATTTGAAGACCGGTGCGATCACTTTCATCCCGCACTTCGGCAATTCCTTCAATTTTTTTATTGATGCGAATTTCATCCATACGTTTGACAAGATTGGCTTTATTCACTTCATAAGGAATTTCAGAGATGACGATTTGTTGTTTGCCGCCTTTTAGCTCTTCAATTCGTGTCTTAGAACGCAAAATAACTTTCCCTTTACCAGTTTGATACGCTTTTTTAATCTCATCGGCACCTTGTAAAATACCACCTGTCGGAAAATCAGGTCCAGGAATAAAGGTCATTAGTTTTTCCAATGAGGCATCGGGATGATCAATAAGGTAAATCGTCCCATCGATGACTTCACCTAGATTATGAGTCGGTATTTCCGTGGCATACCCTGCAGAAATACCTGTCGAGCCATTGACCAATAAATTAGGGAACATTGATGGCAAAACAGTCGGCTCTTTTTCGGTATCGTCAAAATTCCAGACAAATTCGACTGTTTCTTTGTCAATATCTCGTAATAGCTCGCTACTTACCTTTGATAGCCGTGCTTCCGTGTACCTCATCGCAGCCGGCGGATCACCATCCATACTTCCGTTGTTTCCATGCATTTCGATTAACACATTGCGCAATTTCCAATCTTGACTCATTCGGACCATTGCTTCATAAATACTACTATCACCATGAGGATGGTAATTCCCCATAATATTTCCGACTGATTTAGCTGATTTCCGAAAGCTCTTTTCAGCAGTATTGCCGTCTTGATGCATCGCAAACAAAATTCTGCGTTGGACTGGTTTTAAGCCATCGCGAATATCAGGTAATGCACGCTCTTGAATAATATATTTTGAATAGCGACCGAAACGATCACCCATCACTTCTTCTAATGTTAATTCTTGAATGCTGTGTTTTTTTTCCAAAAAATCAGCTCCTATCCTTCAAATAAACTTATATCCTCAACAGAATCTGCTGGCCGATTCACTGGTTTTTCTTCGACCGAGTCAAGGAGACTACCGTACTCTTCTAAAGAAAATTGCACATGACTTTCGATCCATTTTCTTCGTGGTTCGACCTTATCACCCATCAAAGTAGTCACGCGTCGTTCAGCTTGAGCCGGATCATCAATTCTGACTTGCACCAACGTCCGCGTCTCGGGATCCATCGTCGTCTCCCACAACTGATCGGCATTCATTTCTCCAAGACCTTTGTAGCGTTGTAACATATAGCCTCGACCGACTTTTTCTGTAACTGTCTGCAATTCTTCATCCGTCCACGCGTATTCAATGACTTCTTTTTTGCCAGTGCCTTTAGATACTTTGTACAATGGTGGCAAGGCGATGTAGACTTTTCCAGCTTCAATTAATGGCTTCATGTAGCGATAGAAGAACGTCAATAACAAGACTTGAATGTGTGCTCCATCGGTATCAGCATCCGTCATGATAATAATTTTGTCATAGTTACAATCCTCAATGGAGAACTCTGGACCGACACCTGCACCAATTGTATAGATCATCGTATTGATTTCTTCATTTTTCAAGATATCTTGCATTTTCGCTTTTTCGGTATTGATTACTTTTCCTCGCAGTGGCAGAATCGCTTGGAACTTGCGATCACGGCCTTGTTTTGCCGATCCGCCCGCAGAGTCTCCTTCGACCAAATACAATTCATTTTTCTTTGGATTTTTGGACTGTGCTGGCGTCAATTTTCCTGAAAGTAAAGATTCACCTTTTTTCTTTTTCTTGCCATTACGACTTTCTTCCCGCGCCTTACGTGCTGCTTCGCGAGCCTCGCGAGCTTTGATTGCTTTACGGACCAATAATTGACTAGTTTCGTTATTTTCTTGTAAATAGAAGCCTAGCTGCTCGCTAATAGCATTGTCCACAGCTGTTCTAGCAGCAGGTGTTCCTAATTTTTCTTTGGTTTGACCTTCAAACTGCAACAAATGCTCCGGAACGCGGATCGATAACACACTTGCCAAGCCTTCTCTAAAATCACTACCTTCTAAGTTACGGTCTTTTTCCTTTAAAAGACCGACCTTTCTGGCATATTCATTTAAGGCTTTGGTTAAAGCAGCTTTCATCCCCGCTTCATGCGTTCCGCCATCTTTTGTGCGGACATTATTAACAAACGATAAAATCGTTTCCGAAAAACCGTCGTTGTACTGAAGCGCCACTTCAACTTCAATCATTTCTTTTTCACCTGAGAAATAGATAATTGGCGTCAAAACATCCTTCTCTTCATTTAAATATTCGACAAATTCTTTAATGCCTTCTTCGTAATGAAACACATCTTCTTTATCGTCTTCGCGTAAATCAGTAAAAGAAATTTTTACTCCCCGTAGTAAAAAGGCCGACTCTCTTAATCGCTCTGCTAGCGTATCATAAGAAAATTTCGTCGTTGAAAAAATCCCTTTATCAGGTAGAAAGCGCACAGTCGTCCCATTTTTTTCTTTGGTCTTACCGATTTTTTCTAATGTCCCTTCTGGATGACCACCATTAACAAAGCGCTGGCGATACTCTATTCCATCGCGGACAATTCGCACTTCAAGCCATTCGGACAGGGCATTTACGACACTGGCACCCACACCATGCAGACCACCTGATGTCTTATAGCCACCTTGACCAAATTTCCCACCAGCATGTAGGACGGTGAAAATCACTTCGACTGTCGGTATGCCTGAAGTATGCATTCCGACCGGCATCCCTCGACCAAAATCTTGGACACTGATACTACCATCTTTATGTATGATTACTTTAATTTCATCGCCATATCCAGAGAGGGCTTCATCCACTGCGTTATCTACGACTTCATATACTAAATGATGTAAGCCGCGCGCATCTGTCGACCCGATATACATACCTGGTCTTTTACGAACTGCTTCTAACCCCTCTAATACCTGTCTCTTATACACATCTGACGCTGCCGACGACTTAATAGGTGTAG
>ENA-OWZU01000044-OWZU01000044.1-human-gut-metagenome-genome-assembly--contig:-NODE-44-length-48277-cov-39.253702_pt1 | contig 48277 bp, 38 predicted proteins | sample MGYA00249263_ERZ652121 | MGnify/ENA primary metagenome ERZ652121 (study PRJEB26925, sample SAMN05827113) | human gut metagenome | biome: ENVO:2100002; feature: ENVO:00000062; material: ENVO:00002003... | reverse complement strand
TGGTTCAGCCATTCTTGGTTCGAGTCCAGGCATCCCAGCCAATGACCCTCGCGGATGCGAGGGTTTTTTGTTTTTCGCAAGTAAATCTGTCGCTATGGCACAGTCCAAGAAAATTGCACTACCCTAGGAAATATGACTGAATTGCAGAACGCAGCAAAAGCCGCGGCCACGCGACCGCGCATCCAACCGGCGGAAGAAGGCGACGATCGCCCGCTTTCCGTATCCGCGCGACTGGGGCGACTGCAATTCCACCAATCCGGCAAATTCCGTGTGCTGCAGCTTACTGACATCCAAGACGGGCCGAAAGTCAGCAAAGACACCGTCAAACTCATCGAAGTGTCGCTGAATGCCACACGGCCGGACATTGTTATCTTCACCGGCAATCAGATCGCAGGATACGATCCCGCATACGCGCAAACCACGCGCAAGCGTCGCTGGAGCGCTTCTGCCGGAACTACACGCGAGACCGCCTCATCCAAGTCTTCCGAAGCGTCAGAACGGTTCGAAGCCGCGCTGGAACGCACCCGTGCATCCGTGCGCGCCACCGTCGAACAGCTCGTGCGCCCGCTTGCCGACCGCGGCATTCCGTGGGCGGTGACCTTCGGTAATCATGATTTTCAGTGCGGGTTGGGCAATGCGGAAATCGAAAGCATTTGCAGGGAATTTTCCGGATGCCTGAATCCTGATCCTGCGGGACGTCAGGCGGAGCAATATTTGCCAAGCCAACGCGTGTTTGCCTGCGAGCCGGGCACATTCGCGTTGCCGGTTTCCGACGTGGATCATACGACGTCCGTGCTTGGCCTGGTATTGCTGGATTCAGGCGATTACGCACGTTCCGGCGGGTATGGAAGTCCGTCCGCGGAGGCGTTGCGATTTCTTGCCGAAGTGCCGGAAATGATGGCTACGCAATCTCAGAAACGGGTAGAATCGCACGAAACCGCGAAATCGCAGGAACAGGCAGTGCCGTGCATGGTATTTCAGCATTTTCCGGTGCAACAGTATTACCAACTGTTGAAGCCGGCTGCGACGAATGCGGCGCGCGCGATCGAAGGCTACCGCAATTTCGCTGGAAAACACTACGTTTTGGACGAGGAAAAAACGCTTCCCGGCAGTTATTTGGGAGAGGGCATCAGCTGCCCCGATGCCGACAGCGGCGAATTTGCGATTTTGGAGCAATGTGGGTATTTCGCGATTTCCGCGGGGCATGATCATCGTAATGCGTTCGTTGGAACGGTGCCGATTTCACGGAATTCCGCTGATGCGCGAATGGCGAAGGCTTTGCCGAAGGTGATTGACGGGCTGATGATGATCGCGTCGCCCACCAGCGGTTTCGGATCGTACGGTCCGGTGCCGCAGAAGAGGGCCGCGCGTCTGATTGAGTTCGACATTCGACATCCGTACGAGCCTCGCACGCAGCTATTGGAATACGGCGAATTGGTGGGCAAGCCGAGCTCGGGCAAGGCGTACGCATACGGTATGACCAGCGAGTCGAAGCCCGAATCCGAAGGCGTGGACCTGCTGCATAGGCCAACCTGGTGGAGCAAACTCCTGTCTTGGATGCGCAAGTAAACGGCAATCGCGGCAAATGAAAACCGCAAACGAAAAACCGTGCCTTGCATGCGTTGCAAAGCACGGTCGAAAAGCTTGCGAAGCTATACGGTCGTAAGATCGTAACCGCCTGTCAGCGGCCGGAAGAAGCCTTAATCAGGGCGTCAGTCAGGTATTTACCAGCGGCCATGACCAGCGGGGCGTAACGGCGTCCGGGATTGGACCCCATACGACCGTCCGGGCCGGAAATCGAGATCGCGGCAATCACTTGGCCGGAAGCATTGCGAATCGGCGCGGAAATCGAGCATACGCCCTCATCGCGCTCGTTCACGGATTCGGCCCAACCGCGCTTGCGCACGGCGGTAAGCTTGGCCGCGGTGAACTTGGCGTGACGCAACCCCTGATGCAGGCGTTCAGAATCCTCCCAGGCCAGCAGAATCTGGGCTGCGGAACCGGCCTCCATCGACAGCATTGCACCAACCGGAATGGAATCACGCAAACCGGATGCGCGCTCCACAGCGGCGATGCACACGCGCATATCGCCCTGGCGGCGGTAAATCTGCGCGGATTCGCCGGTACGATCCAGCAAAGTCTGCAAAATCGGCGCGGCTGCGGTCAGTAAACGATCTTCGCCGGCGGCTGCGGCCAATTCCGCAAAACGCGAGCCAAGCACGAAACGACCATGCTGATCACGCAACACAAAACGGTGACGCTCCAACGCAATTGCCAGTCGATGCGCGGTCGGCCGGGCCAAGCCCGTCGAGGAAACCAGCTGTCCGAGCGTTGCCGGACCAGATTCAAGCGCGTCAAGGATTTTGACGGTCTTGTCAAGCACGCCCACACCGGAATGAATCTCGTTGCTTTGAGAAGACATCGTGCGGTTGGTCTCAGCTTGAAGCTCAGTCTCATCCGACTGCGGTTCAGGCATGGCGGTGCTTGTATTCGAAGAAGTCATAAGAGGGATTATGCCATCTCACATATTGAAATGCAAAATGTATGCAATGTCGAGCTGCGGTAAAGCAGAAATTTTCGAATCTTCACTCAGTAATAGAAAAGTTGGGAAAATGCTGAATTTTCAACGATTATGTTGGTGCATACGGGGAGATATGTCGCATTTCGCGTGTTTTTAGCGTGAATTAACGTGAACTCGACGCATACATGATGTGTGTGTTGCATGCAAGTATCTCATATACCGGCATAGACGCGTTCGAACCGGGCTCAAACACCATAGGCTTATAGCACGAACAATGCGGGTTGGCAATACTCGCGAGGAAAAAGTGAGGAAAAATTCGAGGAGGTCCCGCAATGGGAACGACATTGGCCGAGAAGGTCTGGGCCGATCATTTGGTGCGCAAGGGTAGTGATGGGGCTCCCGACTTGCTGTACATTGATTTGATGCTCATGCACGAAGTCACCAGTCCGCAGGCGTTCGAAGGCTTGCGACTGGCCGGACGCAAGCCGCGTCACCTTGACCAGCTGATCGCAACGGAAGATCACAACACTCCGACTGCCGACATCGACCGCCCGAATCCGGATAAGATCTCCGCGCTGCAGCTGAGCACGCTCGAAAAGAACTGCAAGGATTTCGGCGTACGTCTGTGCCCGCTGGGAGACGCCGATCAGGGTGTGGTGCACGCGTTCGCGCCGGTGCTGGGCCTGACGCAGCCGGGCATGACGATCGTGTGCGGCGATTCGCACACCTCCACGCACGGCGCGTTTGGCGCCATGGCCATCGGCATCGGCACCTCCGAAGTCGAGCATGTTATGGCAACGCAGACCCTGAGCCTGAAGCCGTTCAAGACCATGGCCGTGAATATCGAAGGTGAGCTGCCGAAGGGCGTCACCGCAAAAGACATTATTCTTGCGATTATCGCGAAGATCGGTACCGGTGGCGGCCAGGGGCACGTCATCGAATATCGCGGCGAAGCCATCAAGAAACTGTCGATGGACGCACGCATGACCATCTGCAACATGTCGATCGAAGCAGGCGCCCGCGCCGGCATGATCGCGCCGGACGAAGTGACGTTCGAATACCTGAAGGGCCGCCCGCACGCGCCGGAAGGTGAAATGTGGGACAAGGCCGTCGAATACTGGAAGACGCTGAAAACCGACGATGACGCCGTGTTCGACAAGGAAGTGACCATCAAGGCTGAAGACCTCGAACCGTACGTGACTTGGGGAACCAATCCGGGCCAGGGCATTAAGATCTCCGGCGTGGTGCCGGATCCGGCCTCGTTCAACGACGAAACCGAGCGCACCGCGGCCGAGCGTGCCATTGCCTACATGGGTTTGACTCCGGGTACGCCCATCAAAGACATTGCCGTGGATACCGTGTTCATCGGCTCCTGCACCAACGGACGTCTTGAGGATCTGCGCGTGGCCGCCTCCATTATGAAGGGGCATCACAAGGCCGAAAACATTCACCGCGTGCTCGTGGTGCCGGCCTCCTCGCGTGTGCGTCTGCAGGCGGAAAAGGAAGGACTCGACAAGATATTCAAGGACTTCGGTGCCGAATGGCGTAACGCTGGCTGCTCCATGTGCCTGGGCATGAACCCCGACAAGATGGTGGCCCGCGAACGTTCCATTTCCACGTCGAACCGCAACTTCGAAGGCCGTCAGGGCAAGGGGTCGCGCACGCACTTGGCGTCGCCGGCAGTCGCCGCAGCAACCGCCATCCGCGGTACCATCTCGTCTCCGGCCGACCTGTGAATCCTTGGAAATCCTCGGAAAATCTTGGATTTCCGGCATCCTGTGAATCGTAAATCGAAAGAAATGTTGAAATGGAAAAACTGACTGCTCTTACCGGCGTGGCCGTACCGCTTCGCCGCTCCAACGTCGATACCGACCAGATTATTCCCGCCGTGTTTTTGAAGCGCGTGCAGAAGTCCGGTTTTGACGACGCGCTGTTCTATGCATGGCGTCGCGATCCGGAATTCGTGCTTAACCAGCCGGAATACAAGAAAGGCAAGATTCTCGTTGCCGGACCGGATTTCGGGATCGGCTCTTCGCGTGAACATGCCGTGTGGGCGCTGCACGATTACGGTTTCCGCGTGGTGATTTCGTCTCGTTTCGCCGACATCTTCTACGGCAACACCGCGAAGAACGGCGTGCTGGCTGCGATTATGCCGCAGGAATCCGTTGAGCTGCTGTGGAAGCTGCTCGACGAGGAGCCGGGCCGTGAAATGACCGTGAGCCTGGAGGATCGCACGGTGACGTGCGGTGATGTGACGCTGCCATTCGAGGTAAACGACTACACCCGTTGGCGTTTGATGAACGGCTACGACGACATCGATCTGACGTTGCAGTATGAAGACGATATCGTGGCATACGAAAAGATGCGTGCCGAAAAGTTCCCGTTCAAGCCGAAGACGCTGCCGGTCAAGTGCGAGCCGGAGCAGACGATCGCTTCTGCGCGCGAAGGCGAATACCCGGATTGGCAGGGCCCGCTTGCCGATCGCGGCATTATCTAGCCGCGTCCGGCGGCTGGCATTGCAGTGCACTGCCAGCAGGGCCTTGCCCTAGTTTCGATGGCAGCCGAGACTAGGGAGCATTGAGTCCGCGCGCAGCGCGATCCGTAATTGCGGGACAGGCCCGTTGGCTGATCGCGACTGCAGCCTACCGCATCATTGGCTATCATTCTTTAAGCCCGGCAACCAAGCCGGGCTTTTTGTTCGCCATCATCGTCTTTCCGTCAATAGCAAATTCCACAAAGCGGTGGCAAAGCGCGTGAAAAGCGGTGGTAAAATCGTATTACGACGGCAAAGCGGCGGCAAAATGAGTGTAAATCGCGTGGTATGTAAGGTGATGATGGCGATGAACGGTAATGAACATGACGATGCCTGGTGGTCCCGAGAGGTTCCTCGGATGCGTGAAGGTAACCGTTTGGAAGCGAAGCGCGCCAAAGGTGGGTTGCCGCACAGTTTGTGGGAAACATATAGTTCTTTTGCCAACACCGAAGGTGGGTTGATTTTGCTTGGCGTGTCCGAGCACGAAGACCATTCGTTGTATATCACTGGAGTCGATGACGCTCGGAAAATGGTGCAGGATTTTTGGAATACGGTGCATGATCCTTCGAAGGTCAGTGCCGTCGTGCTGAGCGATAACGATGTGGTGATTCGCCATACTTCGCAGGGTGACGTCATTTCCATTGATATTCCTCGCGCGGCAAGGGAGCATCTTCCCGTATACGTGGGGCCGAATCCGATGAAGGGTTCATATCGGCGCAATGGTGATGGCGATTATCTGTGTGATGGGGAAACGGTCCATGCCATGCTTCGGGATAGTGATTTGCTTCCTTTGGATAGGGCAATTGTCGAAGATATGGGCGTTGATGCGTTGAACGCCGATAGTGTTGCGTCGTATCGTCGGCAGTTTAAGAGCAGGCGTTCTGACCATCCATGGGTCGGGTTGTCTGATGAGGATTTTCTGCTTCGTATTGAGGCGCTGCGGCTTGATGGTTCGCAAGTCCGTCCCACTAGGGCTGGATTGTTGATGTTTGGTGAGGCGTGGCGGATCGCATCCGAATTCCCCTATTATTTCTTGGATTATCGTGAGATTATGGGCGATCGAGACCGGTGGGATGACCGTTTCACCTCGGAGGATGGCACTTGGTCGGGGAATTTGTATGATTTTTGGGGAAGGGTGGTCAACCGCCTGCGGTCCGCTGTCGCTCATCCATTTCGGCTTGGTGCCGATTTGCATAGAATCGATGACAATCCGATGGACAAAGCCGTTCGTGAGGCTGTTACCAATGCGCTTGTCCATGCTGATTATTTCGTTCGTCGGGGTACGGTGATCATTCAGTATTACGACAGGATCGTGCTGTCGAATCCTGGTGGATTGCGCCTTTCCGTTGACGAGGTGGTACAGGGTGGCATTTCGGATACGCGTAATCCTACGTTGATGAAGATGTTCAATCTGATTGGCATTGGCGAGAAGGCTGGCAGTGGCTTTGATGTGATGCGTGAAGGCAGTCTGTTCGCAGGAACTGCCGAGCCGAAATTGGAGGTGTTTGACAATCCGGATCGTGTGCAGCTTACGTTGTATCCACGTAAGTTTGTCGGAAGCGCGGAAGGTTGCATGGGTGGATATTCTGTTGACACAGCGCCTTCCGATACGGCGCTAAGTCCGGAAGACGGTTCCGGTGCGGCCCATAGGGGTGGTGCCTATGAAAACGGACGGCTGGAAGATATGGTTGCTGCGTCTGATGAAGCTTTGACGTCGTGTAATGCCGATTTTGGCGATGTGATTAGACCGCAAAGCCAGTTGGAGAAAATCACTTATGCACTGACGGTTGGCGGGCCACAGCCCACATCGTATCTGGCCACAGTGCTGGGTCTTGGTCTTACCAGGACTCGGGAGATATTAGCTTCAATGGTGGATGACGGCGTCATCGAACCAATAGGTGTTGGCCGCGGACGCAAGTACCGCCTTACCGGGCGAGACGGTTCGCGGAAAGTCCTGATTCGTTGAGCTGGCTTGGTCTGAACAGTCCGAAACGATCTGTGGGAAGCTGTTTAAGTGAGACAAGCCGGGCGTTTGGGGATTATGACGCGTTACAGTGGATACAACATCCCGCGCGTTCACATCGCACATCCAACATGACACAAGAACAACTTCGGAGAACACTATGAGCCAAGGTTTCGCGCCGTTTTATGACGTCAATCGCACGTATGAAGACAACTATCTGCAGGGGCCGTTCGGCGCATTCGCTGAAGTATTGAAGAGCGATTCCGATACCGATGCTTCCGAGCAGTCCACTCAGTCCCAGCCGTTCGATCAGGCTGAGGAATTCCTTGGCTTCCGTGTGAACCTGCCGTTTGGCATTCCGGCAGGCCCGCTGCTGAACGAGCGTTTCACCACGGCTGCCTTCCGCATGGGCTTCGATTTGGCCGTGTATAAGACGGTTCGCTCCCGCGCATGGGGTTGCAATGCGTTCCCGAACGTGCTTGCCGTGCATCCGAGGAATGCTGACGGTTCGCTGGTTCCCGGCAGTGCCGAACTTGACGAGGGTGTGCTTGCCGACACCCGCTATGAGCTTCCGATTTCGATTTCCAACAGTTTTGGCGTTCCCTCCCGTGATCCGGACGAGTGGCAGCCGGATATGCAAAAGGCGATTGCGGCGGCCGGCGATGGCCAGCTGTTGGTGCCGAGCTTTCAGGGATCCCGCGTTGAAGGCATGGATCGCGAGGCGTACATTGCCGATCATGTCACCACCGCGCATTTGGTCGCCGAAACTGGCGCTGGTCTGATGGAAATGAACACCAGTTGCCCGAATGAGGGGCATAATCGTCTGCTGTGCCATGATCCGCATTTGGTTGGCGAGATTACGGAAGCGGTGAAGAACGAAATCGGCGATCGTCCGCTGATCGTGAAGCTCGCATACATTCCGAATGATACCGATTTGGAGATCATGGTGAAGGAAACTGTAGGCCATGGCGCGGTGCAGGGCTTCTCTACGATCAACACGATTTCCGCGAAACTGGTGGATGCGAACGGCAATCAGGCGTTGCCTGGCGCGGGCCGTGACCGTTCTGGCGTGTGCGGCAATGCGATTCGTGGCGCAGGTCTCGATATGGTCGGTCGTTTGAGTGCGATTCGTGAGAAGCTGGGGCTTGATTTTGCGATCGTCGGTGTAGGCGGTGTGATTCGTCCGGAAGATTACAAGGCGTACCGTGAGGCTGGTGCGAACGCGGTGATGAGTGCCACGGGTGCCATGTGGGACGCGAATCTCGCGCGCGAAATTAAGGAGACACTGCGCTGAATTCCGTTTTCCGCGAATGTGCTACATGCCTTATGGCAAACTGAAGGGCAGTGTTTCTTTAAATTTGATCCGATAGCGGGTCGAAAGAGGTTGAGCGTGTCTGACAATAACAACGACATTCTGCACGTCGAAGGTGGCAAGCCGCTGAACGGCACCATCAAGGTGCGTGGTGCGAAGAACTTCGTGAGCAAGGCCATGGTGGCGGCGCTGCTTGCCCCGGGCACGTCCGTGTTGAAGAATGTTCCGGAGATTCGCGACGTGCATGTGGTCTCCGACTTGCTGCGTCTGCATGGCGTGGACGTTACGGTGGACGGCGATCACGGCGTGGTCACGATCGATGCCACGAATGTGCAGCTTGCTGATGTGGCCGACGTGGATACGCTGTCCGGCTCGTCGCGCATTCCGATCCTGTTCTCCGGGCCGTTGCTGCATCGCTTGGGCGAGGCGTTCATTCCGGCTCTCGGCGGGTGCAATATCGGCGGTCGTCCGATCGATTTCCATCTGGAAACGTTGCGCAAGTTGGGTGCCAACGTCGATAAGGAACATAAGGACGGCATTCATATCACCGCGCCGAACGGCCTGCATGGCGCGAAGATCCATTTGCCGTACCCGTCCGTGGGCGCTACCGAGCAGACGCTGCTTGCCGCAGTGCTTGCGGAAGGCAAAACGGAGCTTTCCGGCGCTGCCACCGAACCGGAAATCATGGATTTGGTGTGCGTGCTGCAAAAGATGGGCGCGATTATTTCCGTGGATGTGGATCGTACGTTCCGCATCGAGGGCGTGAAGGAACTGAAGGGCTACACACACACTTCGCTGACCGACCGCATCGAGGCTGCTTCCTGGGCTTCCGCGGCATTGGCCACGCATGGCGACATTTTCGTCAAAGGTGCCACGCAGCCTGAAATGATGACGTTCCTGAACGTGTTCCGCAAGATCGGTGGTGAGTTCGATATCACCGATAACGGCATTCGTTTCTGGCATCCGGGTGGCGATTTGAAGCCGGTCGCGATTGAAACGGACGTGCATCCGGGCTTCATGACCGACTGGCAGCAGCCGCTGGTGGTGGCGTTGACGCAGGCGAAGGGCCTGTCGATCGTGCACGAAACGGTGTATGAGAACCGTTTCGGTTTCACCAAGCCGCTGGTGCAGATGGGTGCCACGATTCAGCTGTATCGCGAATGCCTCGGATCGCTGCCATGCCGTTTCCAGCAGCGCAATTACAAGCATTCCGCGGTTATTTTCGGACCGACCCCGCTGGCCGGCCGCGATATTGATGTGCCGGATCTGCGCGGTGGCTTCAGCCACCTGATTGCGGCGCTCGCCGCCAAGGGGCCATCCAATGTGCAGGGCATTTCCCTGATCGACCGTGGTTACGCCGACTTCCGCGGCAAGCTCGAAGCTCTCGGCGCAGATTTCGACTGATTCGCCGTGATCGGTCAGGATTGGTTGCAACTGACCAGTCGTGGCTGATGATTTGCGATTGAACGGTCGTGTCGAACGTCCGTACCGCCTTTCACCGGCACTCGCTTCACGCGGGTGCCGGTTTTGTTTTTTCCGGCGATTGCTGTGGATGTGCGAAGTCTTTTTGTGGTTTGATCTTGCTGCCTCATGTTTTTTTTCTGCATCATTTGATAAGAAAATGGGGCAGAAGGCAATGAAAGGAGAAGGTCGACGAGCTGCAGTATCGGCTTGATGCTATGAACGAAAACTGATGCCGATACGGTTCCATGCGTATCGGCGGCCGGTGGCACAATGGAGACCATGGCATCTAAAGGAAAACCGTCGCCGCGCTCTGCAGTGAAGCCGCTGAGCGACGAGCAAGTCGCAAAACTCGCGCAGAAGCATCATCTTGTAGACCCGACCCATGATTTCCCGACCGGCCCACGCAAAGCCAACACCGCGGAAATCGAAGCGCAGAATCCAAAAGCGACCCACCGTCTGCTCACCGGATGCGACATCGTATTCCGCAATCGCACCAAACTTAAGGCGTGGGGCATCGAACATGTGCCGGAAACCGGTCCGTTCATCACCGCGGCCACGCACGTCACCATGTTCGACGTGTTCGTGCCCATGATCTCCATATTCCACCAAGGCCGCCGCCCGCGTTATATGGCCAAAGCCGAAATGGCCTCGTGGCCGCTGATCGGCAAATGGTTTCAGCTGGTCGGCATGCAGCCCGTGCAACGACGTGCGGGCAAGGCGAAAGCCATTGAGGAAACCTCCATCGAAATCCTCACCTCCGGCCGGCCCTTAACCGTATGGCCGGAAGGCACGGTGACGCGCGACCCGCAGAAGTGGCCGATGAGCATGAAAAACGGCGTGGGCGTAATCGCCCTCGAATCCTCGCGCCGACTCGGCTACCAGATTCCGCTGTACTGCGCGGTAACGTGGGGTGCGGCAAGCATCAACCATTGGTGGCCGTGGCCGCGCAAGAACGTGGTCATGTGCTACGACGAGGCGCTTGATTATGCGGATCTGCTCGCCGATTGCGATTCCTGGGGTGAGGAAGTGCCGGAGGATCTCGCCAACGAACTCACCCGACGCATCCGCGTGCGCATGACCGAAGTCATGGCCGAAATCCGTGGCGAACAAGCCCCTGACGGATATTGGGATTATCGCACGATGAGTCGAGTGAAGGACTGAATCGAAAAAGGCCGAACACGTGATTGCTGAAATGCAGCAATCGAAATACTGCCAGCTGATTGCGAGTACGTGTGGCGCGTATTGCAGTATGCATCGCGGTGTGCGCAGCCGGCGGTAGCATAGGAAAAGCAATTTTTGAGCCAAGACTCCGGCTATGAATGATGCCCGGAGCGATGCAAGGAGCAAATATGACGAACGTGACGGTACTGGGCGCAGGAGCTTGGGGAACCGCTTTCGGTCAGGTGCTTGCCGACGCAGGCAACAATGTGACCATGTGGGCCATCGAGCCGGAGATTGTGGAAGGCATTCGCGACCACCATCATAATGGTGTTCGCCTGCCTAGCGTGAAAGTGCTGCCAAGCAACATGACCGCCACCGGCGACCGTGCCGAAGCCGTGGCCAACGCCGACATTGTGATCGTGGCCATTGCCGCACAGTTCGCCCGTGTGGCGCTCGCCGAATTCAAGGGCCTGATTCCCGAAACCGCACTCGTCGCCTCGTTGATGAAAGGCATAGAACGCACCACCGACAAGCGCATGGATGAAGTCGTCATGGAAACTCTCGACCTGCCGGCTGACCGTTTCGCCGCGATTTCCGGACCGAACCTGAGTAAGCAGATCGCCGACCGTGAGCCGGCCGCGACCGTGGTCGCCTGCGAAGATCTCGACAATGCGCGCAAGATCGCAGCTGCCTGCACCACCGATTATTTCCGTGCGTTCGTAACCCGCGACGTGATCGGCTTGGAAATGTGCGGATCGCTGAAGAACGTGGTCGCGCTGGCCGTGGGCATGGCCCGCGGCGCCGGCTACGGCGAAAACACTGCCGCCATGATCGAAACCCGTGGCCTAGCCGAACTGACTGCCCTGGGCGAGGCGGCAGGCGCCGATCCGAAGACGTTCGCCGGTTTGGCTGGCGTAGGTGACCTGATCGCCACCTGCGGATCCCCGTTGAGCCGCAACTACACGTTCGGTTCCAATCTGGGCAAGGGTCTGAGCGTTGAGGAAGCTACCAAGGTGAGCAACGGCGTGGCCGAAGGCGTGCCGACTGCCGATGCGGTAGTGGCGCTCGGCAAGCAGTATGGCGTGCCCACGCCGCTTGCCACTGCCATGAGCCACGTGCTTTCCGACGGCATCTCCTGCGCGCAAATGCTGTCCGAACTTTTTGGCGAAAGCATCAGCGAAGAATAAGCTTTCCGTAACATCGCAATTGCAGATAAGACCGCACTTTCAGGTGCGGTTTGTATACTGAACTGCGATATTGCGAATGTGTGGTATCGCGGGCGAACAGAAGTGCGAACCGGCGCGATATTGCGAAGACAGACAGTACAGACAGTATTGGCAGACGGTGTTGGGCGCGTGTGCGTTCAACGGACCAACTTATGGAGCATAAGACAAAGATGGCAAAACAGCGCATTGTGGTGATGTATGGCGGCAAAGCCGACGAGCATTCGATTTCCTGCATCTCTGCGGCGGGCGTGCTGCGCGCGTTGGATACTGACAAGTTCGAAGCCATTGAGGTGGGGATCACCAAGAACGGCGAGTGGATCGTAGACGGCGAGGATCCACGCAAGTGGAATATGAGCGAAGGCTTGCCGGTGGTGGAGAAGACGGATTCCTCCAAAGATGTGGTGTTGGATGTGGCGCTGGGCCAGGATGGTTTCTTCGCTCGTGAAGATGACGGCACGCTGACTTCGCTTGGTCACGTGGACGCCGTGCTTCCGGTATTGCATGGTCCGTACGGTGAGGATGGCACGATTCAGGGCCTGTTCGAAATGATGAACGTGCCGTACGTTGGTTGCGGCGTGCTCGCTTCCGCCGCCTGCATGGACAAGCATTATACGAAGGTATTGCTGGCTGCGGCTGGTATTCCCGTGGCTCCCGGTATCACGTTGGATGTGCGCGATTATGATGCCGCTTCCGAATTTGCCGCCGAAGCGGACGAGATGCTTGTCGCGGTTCAGCAGGCCGGATTGCAGTACCCGCTGTTCGTGAAGCCGTCCCGTGCCGGTTCCAGCTTCGGCGTGACCAAGGTCGAACATGAGGGCGATGCGGCCGAGCTTGCCGCCGCCGTGTTCGAAGCGTCCCACCATGATTGGCGTGTGCTCGTGGAACAGGGCATCGACGCGCGTGAAATCGAATGCGCTGTGCTCTGCCCGAAGGCCGGCGAGGCTCCTCAGGCCAGCTGGCCAGGCGAAATTGTGCTTGACAAGCGTGCCGAGGGCGACGACCAGTTCTATGATTTCGACAGCAAGTACATGAATTCCGATGCAAGCCATGTGGAAGTGCCCGCAAGCCTGCCGGAAGAAACTCTGAACCGCGTGCGCGAAACCGCCAAAAAAGCGTTCATCGCGGTCGATGGCACCGGCCTGAGCCGCGTCGACACCTTCGTGACGGCCGATGGCGAAGTGATGGTCAACGAAATCAACACCATGCCGGGCTTCACCCCGATTTCCATGTATCCCAAGGCATGGGAGGCGACCGGCGTGAGCTACACCGACCTGATCACCACGCTGATCGAAGGCGTGCTGCGCTGATTTCGATTGTGTGGTGGCTTGATTTATATTGGCCCGCTTTAGGCTGATTCGATTTGCATGAGACTGGCATCAATGCTGACACTGCGTTGGTGCCAGTTGACATATTTCACCAATTTACCTGCAGTTTGGGAAAATTTAGTTTTTCCGATTCAAAATAAACTGCATATTTACTGTAAGGTCAGTATCGCGTTGATTTGAGGGCTTATCTTCTTTCTTGTTGTTATGAACAAGGCATAAGAAAGATATTGATTTCCATGATTTCTCTGCGCAAACTGGCTGCCGGCTCCCTTGCTGCCGTTCTGGCTTTCTCCATGGCCGCCTGCGGATCGGACAGCACGGATTCCTCAGCTGATTCTACTTCCGGCAAGGCCGTAAAGGTTGATGAAAAGTCCGCAAAGGCTACTTCATTGGCTGATTTCGGTACGATGGACGATCTGGTTGCCGCCGCCGAAAAGGAAGGCCAGCTCAACGTCATCGCACTTCCTCACAACTGGTCCAACTATGGCGAGGTCATCAACGGCTTCAAGAAGAAGTATCCGAACATCAAGATCAACGAGCTGAACCCGAACGCCTCATCCAAGGAAGAAGTGGACGCAGCCAAGACCAACAAAGGCACCGACGCTGCTCCCGACGTGTTCGACCTTGGCTTGGCCGTGGCCTCCACCAGCACCGACAACTTCGCCTCCTACAAGGTGCAGGCTTGGGATAAGATTCCGGATTCCGTGAAGAATGCCGACGGCAAGTATTACGCCGACTACACCGGCATCATGTCGATCGGTTGGAACGCCGACAAGTACGGCGACATCAACAGCCTCGACGATCTGATGGATCCGAAGTTCGCCGGCACCGTGGCGCTGAACGGCAAGCCTGCCGAAGCTGGCGCCGCATTCAACGGCTACCTCATGATCAACCAGCTTGCAGGTGGTGACATCAACGGCCTGCAGCCGGGCCTCGACTACTTCAAGAAGCTCAAGGACGCTGGCAACCTCACCACCGTTGACGTGACCGACGGAACCATCGACTCCGGCCAGACTGGCGTGGTGATGGACTGGAGCTACAACCAGGCCTCCTACCAGAAGAGCCTCAAGGAGAAGGGCGTGAACTGGAAGTTCAAGACCTTCAAGAACGCCCAGGTGGTCAGTTACTACAACCAGGCCATCAACGTGGACGCTCCGCACCCGGCCGCAGCACGCCTGTGGGAGGAATATCTGTACACCGCCGACGCTCAGAACGAATGGTTCAAGGGTGGCGCCAACCCGGTGCTCCTCGACTCCATGAAGGAAGACGGCACGGTTGACCAGAACACCCTGAAGACCGCCATCACCATCGAAGGCGATCCAGTGACCTATACCAACGACGATTCCACTCGCATCACCGAATGGCTCCAGAACAACTGGGACAAGACCATCGGCAACTGATTGGCAACCGCTCGTAAGCAATGCAAACGAGCGCTGGAACGCAATCGGAAACAATGTAATCCAAGGCCGGTAGACCGGCGGATACGACGGGCTGAAGCAAGTTCCCCGACGTCTTCTGCCGCAACAGCCGGCCTTGAAGCATGTCTCCAGCGCAATAGCGCAATCCCACAATCCTATGCAATCTCACCGCATATCAATCGTATGAAAGCATGCATGAAACCATGACTGCAGCAATCACCCCCAAAGCGGGAGTTATCGGCGGGTGTAACGTACGCGAAGCCCGAGGGACGCGAGAAAACGGCCCCTCCGCAACCTCCGATTTCGCTACGCATCGCCGCGAAATCGGTACATTCGTCGTGACCATCCCGTTCTTTGCCTACACCGCCTGCTTCCTGCTCGCGCCTACCGTTATCGTGATTGTCGGCGCATTCCAGAACGTCGATGGCGGATTTACCCTCAATAACTTCAGTAAACTCTTCGAAGCGAACACCATCGCCGCGTTCGCCACCTCCATTCTCGTTTCCGTGATCTCCGCACTCATCGGCGCGGTCGTGGGTGCGGTCGCCTCGTATGCGCTGGTGATTGGCAGCAAACCGAACGGACTGCTGCGCCGCATGGTCAGTGCCATTTCGTCGGTGCTTGCACAGTTCGGCGGCGTGATGCTCGCTTTCGCCTTCATCGCCACCATCGGCATCAACGGCGTCGGCACCATGCTGATCCGCCAGCTGACCGGACTGACCGTCAACCCGAACTGGTTGAGCTCCCTGCCTGGCCTAATCACGGTCTACTGCTACTTCCAGATTCCGCTGATGATCATCATCTTCCTGCCTGCGGTCGATTCGATTCGTCCGCAGTGGCGTGAGGCTTGCGAATCGCTCGGCGGCAACACCTTCCAGTATTGGACGCGCGTTGCGGGGCCGATACTGGTTCCGCGTTTCATTTCCGCATTGCTGCTGCTGTTCGCCAGTGCGTTCTCCGCATATGCGACAGCCGCCGCATTGTTCTCACAGCGTTCGATTCTGGTGCCGCTTATGATTCAGGGCGCCATGCGCAACGAAATGGATCCGAATCAGCAGGGATTCGCGCAAGTTCTCGCCTTCGCGATGATCATCGTGGTCGCTCTGGTGATGATGCTGAGCCACGCTGTGGAAAAGAGGACCGGACAATGGCAGTGAATCATACTAAAACAATGCCCCCGCAGCTGCGTGCCGCCCGCGTGCGCAAGCAGCGCGTGATCAAGGCGATCATTCTCACGTTCACGCTGCTGTTTCTGTTCGTGCCACTGGTGTCTATGTTTGTGTTCACCATTCGACACCCGCTTTCCGGCAAGTGGAGTTTGGATCCGTGGATTGCGATTTTCACCGGCGATGGCAGTGCGCTTGGTGCTGACTTGTCCACATTGTGGAGCGGTCTTGGATCGTCCATGGGATTGTGTGTGGTGACCGTGGTCATCATGCTGCTGCTCATGGTACCCACCATGGTGATCGTGCACATTCGCTCCAAGCAGTTGGAACGTGCCATCGAATGGGTGGCCACCCTGCCGCTGACCATCCCTGCCATCGTGCTCGTAGTCGGCCTGGGACCGATCTACCGTTGGCTCAGCGCCGACGTGCTCAACACCAACCCGATCTGGCTGTGCTTCGCTTACGTTATTCTGGTGATGCCATTTGCATTCCGCGCGCTCGCCGTGGGCCTCAACTCCATTGACGTGAAAACGCTGTGCGAGGCATCCCGCTCGCTCGGAGCCTCTTGGCCGCGCGTGTTCTTCCGCGTGCTCATCCCTAACCTGTGGCAGTCGATCCTCTCCGCATCGTTCATCTCCATCGCCGTGGTGCTGGGCGAATACACCGTCGCATCGCTGCTTGGACGCATGAACCTGCAGGTGGCGCTCTACCAGCTTGGTCAATCCAACTCCCAAATCTCCACCGCCATGTCGCTGCTGGCACTACTGTTCGGCGTGATCCTGCTGGTAGCCCTCGATCTTATTTCCGACGCACTGCGTAAATCCAAAGAAAGCAACGAATCATGACTCTCGCTGATCAGAAAGCAACCATCGCACGCACTTCGGAAGCGTTCGTAGACGCCGATCTGAGTGCCGAAACCGTAACCCGAGCCGCACGCGAAGTCCTCAACGACTCCGCGGAACGCGGCGGCGGCGTGCAAATGCTTAATGTAGACAAAATCTACCCAGGAGCCACCAACAAGGCGCTCGACAACTTCAACCTAGAAATCAATCCTGGTGAAATGGTCGTGCTGCTCGGCGGCTCCGGCTGCGGCAAATCCACCGCGCTGCGCTCCCTCGCAGGCTTGGAAGACATTCAGGCCGGTCGGATTCTCGTCGGCGGGCAAGATGTGACCGGTGTGCCCGCCAACAAGCGAAACATGGCCATGGTGTTCCAGGCGTACTCGCTGTTCCCGCACATGACCGCTCTGCAGAACGTGGAATTCGGCTTGGAGATCCGCGGCATGGGCAAGACGGAACGACGTAAGCAGGCCATGGAGAAGCTGGAACTTGTAGGCCTTGCCGATCAGGCCGGCAAATACACGCAGCAGATGTCTGGCGGTCAGCAGCAGCGTGTGGCGCTCGCCCGCGCACTGGCCGTGAACCCCCGCGTACTCCTGCTCGACGAGCCGCTTTCCGCACTTGACGCCAAAGTTCGTGTGCAGCTGCGCGACGAAATCCGCCGCATCCAGCTCGAAGCCGGCACCACCACCGTGTTCGTGACCCACGATCAGGAAGAAGCGCTCGCCGTTGCCGACCGCATCGGCGTAATGAACCACGGATGTATCGAACAGATCGCCGACCCGCAGACGCTGTACCGCCGTCCGGCCAGCGAATACGTAGCCACCTTCATTGGCCTGACTAACCGGCTCCCCGGCATCACGAATGGTGAGGAAGCCGTGGTGTTCGGTCAGCGCGTGCCGCTGCTCGAAGCCTCCAAGCGCGACGCCTCCACCGTGCTCGTGCGGCCGGAAAACCTTGTGATCACTCTGGCCGCAAACGATGGCAACATGGTAGGCGAGCGTGGTCACGTCGACATGGTGCACTTCCTCGGCGCGCTCGTCCGCGTTGACTTGACGGTTGCCGCAGGTGCGGGCCACCTGCCCGTCACCGTGCAGCTGCCAGCCAATGAGCTTCCTGCCGGTCTGACGGTTGGATCCGAAGTGGTGGTGGCTCCGCGTCCAATCGCCGCGCTCGCCGTGTGAGCTGTTTCGTTGCGGACGTTCATGACGACGGTCATGAGATTGTAAGCTGATATTCAGCATTCCTGTATTAAGGTGCTGAATATCAGCATTTTCGTATATGCACCCCGTGCACGTCGTCGCAAAGGCAAATATGACGTTTCCGCAGTACCCACAATATCCGCAGCGGCCGCAACAGCAGAATCCGCAGCAGAATCCGCAACAGCCATCCCAATATCAGCAATATCCGCAACAACCGCAGTATCCGCAGCCGCAAGTCAATCCTTATGAACTTTGGCTCAAGCGCGTGAAAAGCGTGTTCTCCCGCATCGGTGCAGGCATGTGCCTGATGGTGGTGATCTGGTATGCGCTTGCGATGGTGCTTTCCGGCGTGCTCTATCAGGTACTGCACGCCACGAATCTGCCGAATTGGGCGGTGTATGTGGCGTCGGATGCCCCTTTGTATCTCGTGGCCATGCCGCTCGCGGTACTGATCATGGGCAAATCTTCGGTCATTGAAACACGCAAGTTCGACATGAAGCCGGGCCAATTCTTCAAACTGCTGGTCATGTGCTTCCCGCTCATGTATGTGGGCAGTCTCATCGGCAATATGCTGGCGTCGCTGCTTTCCGGAGGCAACGCCAGCAATTCGGTAAGTGATCTGGCTATGCAATTCGACGTGTGGAACGTGGTGTTCCTCGTGATTCTCGGACCGTTGTTCGAAGAATGGATCTTCCGCAAGGAACTCATCAGCCGCACGCGCAAATACGGCGAAAAAACCGCGATCGTGTTCTCCGCGCTGTTCTTTGGCTTGGTGCACATGAACCTGTTCCAGTTCTTCTACGCATTCGCATTGGGGCTTGTGTTCGGCTACGTGTACGTGCGTACCAGCAAACTGCGTTATTCGGTGGTCATGCACATGTTCGTCAACTTCATGGGCGGCGTGGCCGCGCCATGGGTGATGACGAACATTGACATCGACAGTCTGATGAACGTGCTGACCGGTGCGGAAAACGGCGACGGAACAGCCATGATGCAGTGGATGGGCCAGAATGCGACGGGAATGATGATATTCGGCATCTATATGCTGCTGTATTGCGGTCTGATCATTGCGGGTGTGGTGCTGCTTATTCGTGAACGTAAGAATTTTGTATTCTATACCGCGCCGGAAGAACTGCCTCGTGGTGTTTGCACGAGCACAGCAATACTGAACGTCGGTGTAATTACTTACATTGTAGTGACGGTTATTATTACGGCAATCAATCTAATGATGTAATAATTTCAGTATAAAAAAGTGCCGCATGTGGAATACTACATGCGGCACTTTTTATACATGGGTCAATCGCGATTTCTTGTGTTCACAAGGAGATTACGATTCCTTGTTGATGGCGCGATTCTCAAGAAAATCAGCATTGGCGATGGAACGTGCCACGGCGTTGATCATGTCGGGAAGCAACGATCCCGGCTTGGCGTACGCGCACACTTCGACATTGATGCCGTAAGGGGAGTAGCCGGTCAGTCTCACTTTCGGAGGGAAGTGCGGATCGGCCAAATCGGCGGTGTCGCGCTGCACGGCCTGAACCACCTGACGGGTCATCTCGTCGATGTCGGTACCGGCCTTGGCGGTGAATGGCACGCGAACCAGCATCTCATTGGACGGATTGAGTTTTTCCAGTGACGTGGTGTTCAGGATCGAATTCGGAATAATCTTGACGTTGCCATTGCGCTCGCGCACCACGGTCTGACGCCAGTTGATGTCTTCGACCACGCCGTCGGTGCCCGCCACATTCACCAGATCGCCCGGCTGGATTACACGGCCAAGCATCAGACCGAAACCGCCGATGATGTTCGCGATCGTATCTTTCATACCGAGTGACACCGCAAGGCCGCCAATACCGAGCGCGGTGAAAATCGTGGTCGGATTAATGCCGAACACCGGCTGCAGTACAGTGCCCACAGCCAACGTCCACACCACTGCACGCAGAATATTGATGAAAATCGAAGCGTTCGGCACTTGCGAACGGTCCAGCACTTTGCTCACGATTCGGGTAAGCGCCTTGTCGATAACGGCCGCAAGCAGTGCGACGACAATGAGCAGAATGATTTTTCCGGAATTGGTTTTCAGCCAATCCACAGCGATTTCAATCGGTTCCATGGTGTTCTGGAGCGTCCCTTCATAAGTTTGTTGCATGCATTACTGGTGCGTTCGACTTGCGTTCGCTGCGCCTGTGATGCGTGTTCGCACATATCCTACAGTGCGTGGCTGAGTTGGTTTGAGCGTGGGTGTACGGGGTGCGTGCGAGAACATGTGGGGCAATGCGCGTGGTGACATGTGGTCGGAGCCACGAACGGGCTAAAGTTGAGGCATGGGCAATGTTGTGGATTATGTGCGCCGAGAGTTCCGCGGGTTCGGCGAATTGGCGTTCAGCAATGTCGATTCCTTGGTGCTTTCCGAGCTTTCCTACATGCGATTGCTGGGTTTGGTTCCAGTATTCGGCGAGGCCAAGTCGGTGGCGACCGTGCCGATTCGTGAATTGCTGCGCGCCGAAAGCTACGATGGGATGTTTGTTTCGAATTCCTCTGAAATGAACGATTATAGGCTTTCGTTGCTGCGTGCGGTTTGCGAATCGCCGCGATTCCGCGGGTTGCGGGTGGGGGAGTATGCCGAACGTTTGGATGAGAGCGAGCAGCAGCAATTCGCTGCGATGACCTTCGATTTGGGTGCCGATTTCGGCCTATATGTTGCGTTCCGTGGCACTGACGGCACGCTCGTCGGCTGGAAAGAGGATTTCAATATGGCGGTGCGCTGCCCAGTGCCGTCGCAAGAATCGGCATATCGATATGCGGACTCGATTTTGGATAGGACGAAACGTTTCCTCTCGGCGAAGGAATCGCCTGGCATTATGATCGGCGGGCATTCCAAAGGCGGCAACATGGCGGTATATGCGGCCATGCAAATCACGCAAAGCGATCTTGAAGCGACCAACGAGCGCGCGCAACGGCTCGGACTGCTGCCGGCACTCGGCGGAAGCGTGCCGGGACGCAACTGCAGAATCTCCCGCATCTTCTCGCATGACGGGCCTGGAATGCCTCAAGTCATGGTGCATAGCCGCGCATATCAGGCAATCGCGGCACGAATCGACAAAACCGTGCCGGAATCCTCCATCATCGGCATGCTGTTACAATCGCAAATCAAACCAACCTTCGTCAAAGCCGACGCCATAAGCATTCTGCAGCATATGGGATCAAGCTGGCAGGTGACGCAATCCGGCGAATTCGAGCGGGCAAGCGAGCTGACAGGCGGTGCGCAACTCATTAGCAAAACCATCGACGGATGGTTCGACCGCGTAAGCCAGGAACAGCGCGAACGGGCCATCAACCAGATATACGACATCTTCGCAGCAGCGGGGTACGGTAATATCGCTGATCTGGTGGCGAATTGGACGAATTCGCTGCCGAAAATCGTGGCAGCCGCCAGAGGCACCGACGTGGAAACACGCGAACTCATCAAAGATGTGCTCAAGGCGATTCCAGCCAGTGCGGCGAAAGTCGCTGTCGGTGAACTGCGCAACGACAAGGAGGGGGACGCGTGATGGGCAACATTATTGACTATGCGCGCACGGAAACGCGCAGTTTCGAGGCATTGCCGTTCCGCGAGGCCGACGCATTGGTGTTGGCACAGCTTTCATACGACGAAGTGCCGGAATGCGTGTTGCTATTGGACGATTTGGTAGCGAAATACGGTACGTTGCAGGCACGTGCGAAGCAATTCGATATTCGGCGTCCGATCGCATCGTTGCGTATGCTGCGCAAGCCCCCGTTTGGCGGCGTGACGATTGCGCGTGCCGATGACGAGCTGAACCACGACAAGCCTGTAGCCGACCATGACGTGGAGAACGTGGGATTGGTTGATCCGCAGGTGACGCACGACTTCTACCATGCTGTGGCGGCGAATCCGCGGTTTTCCGACGTTGAAATGAGCGCGTACTGCGAGCAGTTCGACGGTGGTGCGCAAACGCAGTTTGCGGCAGTGACTTTCCGACTGCCGTCGGGAACGTTGGTTGTGGCGTTTCGAGGCACCGATGATTCGCTGGTCGGATGGAAGGAAGACTTCAACATGGCCTTCCAATACCCGGTTCCAGCACAGGTTTCCGCAGCTGAATACTTGAAAAAAGTCGCCTCGCTGTGGGATGGGCCGATACTGCTGACCGGTCACTCCAAAGGCGGTAATCTGGCCGTATATGCGGCCATGAACGCCGAAGACGAGATCAAGGACCGCGTTGAACGCATCTACTCGCTCGACGGGCCGGGCTTCCCCGAGGAAGTGGTGAAAAGCTTCGAATATGCGAGCGTGAGCGACCGCATTGTGAAAATCGTGCCGGACTCCTCGGTGGTGGGCATGGTGTTTGAAACCCCTGAACGTTGTGTGGTGGTGAAATCTGACGTGGATGGCATCATGCAGCATTTTGCCTTCTCGTGGCAGATGCACGGGGGCGAATTCGCCAAGGCCGAAGATGTGGCCGACAGTTCGGTGGTGTTCAACAAGTCGCTGAACGGCTGGCTTACGGGACTTTCCAAAGAACAGCGTGAGCATGCGGTCGACGCGCTGTTCTCCGTACTCGAGGCTTCCGGGGCGGGCAGCATTTCTGCGATCGTGGCGGCCGGTCCGAAAGTGATTCCCGAAATGCTCGGCACATATGTTGGCTTGAGCAGTGCGGATCGGCACAACATCAATCAGGCGCTGGTGATTCTGTTGCAGGCGGCGCTCGCGCGCAATCCGAAAGTTCAGCGAAAGTGAAGCGCGAATGAGGCGTGAGCACTGTGCGAACGTGGGCGAGCACTGTGCACGTAGCGTACTTGTGTTGTAAGCGTGAACTCGTATACGACATTTGTCGAAATTCGGTCTAGACAACTTGTACAATAAATGTGGTTATAAGGCAGTGTGACTAATTATCAGGGGGTACTGATGCCACGACCACGCAGAGACTCAGAAATCCTGCCAGCGAAAGAACGTCTCGAAAACGCATTCTGGGAGCTACTTTCGGAACGCGAGTACAACAAAATCACTGTCACTGACATCGTTCGCACGGCAGACGTGAATCGCAATTCCTTCTACTACCATTTCTCCGGGCTGCCAGAATTGGCCGATTCCGCCATTCTGCACGCCGTCGAAAACACGCCAATGCCGGGTATGCCAGGGCGGGATTTTGATCCCGACACCGAATGGCGCAAGCATGTCACCGCGCTGCTGCGTGACCCCGAACAGCGCCAGCGTCTCGACCGACTGGCATTGCTGGCCGGCCCGCACAGCTCACCGGAACTCGTTTCGTCACTTAAGGAATTCGGGCGACTTACCATGATTTCCGTACTTGGACTGAACGCCGACAACCTCGATCTGAAAACCGATCTCATGCTTGACTTCACAGTCGGCGGAATGCTTTCCGTACTGCAGCGCTGGCCGAAACTGCATGAGAAACTGCCGATCGACACCGTATTCAACGAGGACGTCGCCGTGCTTGCGGCGGGCATGTTCATGTCGATGTCGAAAGCAGACATGCTCGAATATTGGCGCAGGATCTTCAGCGAAGGATTCGTACCTGGCATAGCAATTTCGCAACAGCAGCCGCCGTCTGCCAAGTGACCATCGAAAGCCGGCTGTGACAATCCGGTGGTAAAAACAATATAGCGGCGTTTTTCCGCGGATTGCCCTGCAAAAAACGCAAATGTGCGAACATGCGAACATGCGTGGCAGCGCGAACGTGCGAAAGCGCGAAATGAACGAACGACGGGGAGGTTGTCCATGATCAACGAAGCTTACAAAGCCATGCTCGGCGGAAAATCCGTAATCCGCGAGCTGAGTGAATATGCGACCGCGCGCGGCGCCGAAATCGGCTATGAGAACGTGTTCGACTATTCGCTGGGTAATCCGAGCGTGCCCTGTCCGCAAAGCTTCACCGACGAGATGATCGCCCTGTACCAGGAGTCGGAACCGGTCGCATTGCACGGATACTCGCCGTCGCTGGGCATTGCCTCGGTGCGTGCGGCCATTGCAGAAAGCCTCAACCGTCGTTTCGACATGGACTACACGGCTGACTACATCTTCCCGACTACGGGAGCAGCCGGCGCGCTGGCCCACGCACTGCGCGTGGTGACCAAGCCGGGAGACGAAGTCATTACGTTTGCCCCCTACTTCCCTGAGTACCAGCCATACGTCAACGGAACCGGCGCGCACCTGACCGTGGTGCCAGCCGATACCGAAAGCTTCCAAATCAACTTCGAAGCGTTTGAACAGGTGTTGAACCCGGGTACCGCCGCGGTGCTCATCAACACGCCGAACAATCCTTCTGGAGCCGTCTACTCCGCCGAAACGCTGACGCGACTGGCAGAAATCCTGCGCGCCAAGCAGGCTGAATACGGCCATGACATCTTCTTGATCTCCGACGAACCATACCGCGAAATCGTATTCGACGGGGGTGTGCAGCCGTATCCGAGCAAGTTCTACGACAATACGCTCTCGTGCTACTCGTACTCCAAGTCGCTGTCGTTGCCGGGAGAGCGCATCGGCTATGTGGCGGTGAATCCGCGTGCCACCGATGCCGAGCTGATTGTGCCGATGTGCGGGCAGGTCAGCCGTGAAACCGGACACAACTGCCCAGGATCCAGCGTGCAGCTGGCCGTGGCCAAGGTGGTGGGCGAGACCAGCGATCTTTCCGTATACGAAAAGAACATGAACCTCCTGTACGACGCGCTGGTGAGGCTCGGATTCGACGTGGTGCGCCCGGGCGGTACGTTCTACATCTTCCCGAAGGCGCTAGAAGATGATGCGAACGCGTTCTGCATGAAAGCCAAGGACTACGACCTGATTCTCGTGCCGTCCGACAGCTTCGGCGTGCCTGGCTACTTCCGTATGGCCTACTGCATCGACACGGAAAAGGTGGAACGCTCCATCAAGGCACTTGAAAAGTTCGTGCACGAAGTCTATGGCCGCTGAAAAAGTCGTTTGCGCTATATGTGGCAGGTTTATGCGGAAAACGACGGTTAGAGGGGATAAAACTTGCCCCCTAAGTAACGTTTGGTCTAGTAGGTCTGCCACATATAGCGAATATCATTTTTCCTGAGAAGGGGAATCTGCCACATATAACGAATATCGTTTTTTTTGATGTGTGCGGATATGGGTTCGCCCGAAATCCGGTGGGGCGGGAGACCGGGCGAAATCTACGAAACGAGATGCATGGTCGGCGCGTGGTACGTGGCGCTCGCCGACCATGACGCAATCAGTGCGTGGCAATTTCGTCAATCTTGGTGACGTGGCCGCCGAACTGGGCGCGCATCGTGGACACGACGCGCAGGATGTCGTCGGCACCGCCGCGAGAAGTCTGACGTGCGTACAGTGCGGCCGCGGTGGCGGGGGTTGGTACGCCCAGTTCGAGAGCCGCTTCGATCATCCACTTCGCCTCGCCGGATTCGTTGGCCACCGGCGGCATGGACTGGAGTGCCGGATCTGACTTGAACGCGATGGCCAGCAGATCGAGCAGCCAGGACTGCACTACGGAACCATCCTTCCAAGAGCTCATCACGGCCGCTGGATCCTCGACGAGATCAGACTTCACCATGGTGGCGAAGCCCTCGCCGAAGGCCTGCATCATACCGTATTCGATGCCGTTGTGCACCATCTTGGCGAAGTGTCCGCCGCCCACCGGGCCGGCCAACACCAGGCCGGAATCGCCTTCCGGCTTGAGTGCTTCGAAAATCGGACGCGCGGTCTCGAAATCATCCTTATTACCGCCGACCATGAGCGCGTAACCACGGTTAATGCCCCAAACGCCACCGGAAACACCGCAATCCATGAAGTGGATGCCCTTCGGCTCCAGTTCGGCCGCGTGACGGGCGTCATCGGTGTAACGGGAATTGCCGCCGTCGATGATCATGTCGCCAGGCTCCAGCAGCTCGGCAAGCTCGTTGATGGTGCTGTCGGTCGGCTCTCCAGCCGGAACCATGACCCACACCAGACGTGGCGTCTTCAGGGCTGCCGCCATTTCCTCAAGGCTCGACACGGTGCGATCCAACTCGGGGGAACGGTCGAAGCCGACCACTTCATGTCCTGCGGCCGCGATGCGCTTCGCCATATTGCCACCCATACGTCCCAGACCGATCATTCCCAACTGCATGATGTGCTTCTTTCTTTGAAAAATGTGTGCGATTGATAAGTATTGGTGTCGTCCGTCGGCTTCCCGCGCCTTCCGCAACGCAGAAAAGAAGGTTGCGGAAAGCTTCGTGGACGGCAAGATTTGGTTATGTGATTGCGATTGCGTGGCGATTGTATAAGCCGCGGCCTTCGCAATCGCGGATTAATATGTCGATGCGTGGTTTGCTCTTGAGTTCTGTCAAAGCACCAGCGAAAGCAGCATGACGCAACCCAAGCCGACCACCGACAGGATGGTTTCCATCAACGACCAGGTCTTCAACGTCTGGCCCACGGTCATGCCGAAGTATTCCTTGACCAGCCAGAAGCCGGCGTCATTCAGGTGCGAGAAGAACACGGATCCTGCGCCGATGGCTAGCACCAGCAGCGCCAGGTGGGTCGGGTTCATGCCGGTGGCGAGCGGCACCATAATGCCGGAAGCGGTGACGGTGGCCACGGTTGCCGAACCGGTGGCGAGGCGGATGAGCACGGCCACCAGCCAGCCTGCGATCAGCGGGTTCATGGCGGATTCGGTGATTGAATTGGCGATCACGTCGCCGATGCCGGAATCGACCAGCGTCTGCTTGAAGCCACCGCCTGCGGCGACGATCAGAATAATGCCTGCTACGGAGCCGAAGGACTGTCCGACCATGCCGTTGACGGCGTCACGGGAGAACTTCTGCAGGTAGCCTAGGGCGACCATGGCGAAGACGGTGGTGATGAGCAGCGCCACGAGCGGGGTGCCCAGGAACGCGATCACGCGGCCCCATGTGGTGGTGTTCTGACCGGTCAGGTCGACGATGGATGCAGCGAGCATCAGTACCACCGGCAGCAGGATCACGGACAGGGCCGTGGTGAAGGACGGGCGGTTTTCCGTGGATTTTGGCGCTTCGGCCTCAGCCTTGTTTTCCGGAGCGGCGATCGGTACCCACTTGGCTGCGAGTTTGCTGAAGATCGGGCCGGAGATGATTACGGTTGGAACGGCTACGAGCAGGCCGAGTGCCAGGGTGATGCCAAGGTTTGCGTTCAGTGCGCCGATTGCGGTGAGCGGGCCGGGGTGCGGCGGCACGAACGCGTGCAGGGTGGAAAGACCCGCGAGGGCCGGAATGCCCAGCAGTACAACCGGAGCTTTGGCGCGGCGGGCGGCGAAGAGCACCACCGGAATAAGAATGACCACGCCGACTTCGAAGAACATGGGAATGCCGACGATGAACGCGATTAGTGCCATTGCCCACGGTAGGCGTTGCAACGGTGTTTTGGCCATGATGGTGTCGACGATGGTGTCGGCGCCGCCCGACTTGAACAGGATCGTGCCAATGATCGAGCCAAACGCGATGAGCAGACCGACATTGGCGATGGTGGAGCCGACGCCGGAGGTGAAGCTGACGAACGCCTTGTCGTATTCCACGCCTGCACATACGGCCATCGTGAATGAGCCGGCAAGCAAGGAGAGGAACGGATGCACTTTGCATACTGCGATAAGTAGAACGATGATGGCGATGCCGATGATCGCCGCTGCAATGAGGTTCATGAATCCTCCTCGATTCATGGGTTTGGCGTGCTAGATTTGTCCGATTCTGGAGATTCGGACATTCATGTACCGGTTTTGGTGTTTGGATGTCCGTTTCTGGTGAATCGGATACATTTGGACCGGGGAATGGCGGGTTAGGCGGCCTGGGCTGCGATTTGGGTTGCGGTCTGGGCTGCCACGGTTGCCGCATAGGCGTTCAGCGTTTCGATGGCACGGTCGACCATTTCGTCGACGCTGCCTTCAATGGAGATTTCCACGCCGTTCTCTTCGGGAGCAAGCGGCTCAAGAATGGCGAACTGGCTTGGCAGTAGCGCGGGCGGCATGAAATGGCCCTTGCGTTCGCTGAGTCTCTGCTGAATGAGCTCGTGGCTGCCGTTGAGGTGAATGAAGAATGTGGGCACGTCCTTGGCGAGCACCTCGCGGTAGCTGCGCTTCAACGCGGAGCTGGACACCACGGTGTTTTCGCCGAGCGCCTCACGTGCCACCATCCAGGAGTTGATGACGTTCAGCCACGGCCAGCGGTCCTCATCGGTGAGTGGAATGCCGGCTGACATTTTGTCGATATTCGCCTGTGGGTGGAAGTCGTCGCCTTCCGCGTACGCGTATCCAAGTCGTTCATGGATGGCTTCTGCGACGGTGGATTTGCCACATCCTGCAACGCCCATCACCACTACGTGAATGCTCATGTTGCTCTCCTTGCTATTGACGATCCTGTGCCGCTTCGCATCAGGAATAAGACTACTATAAACCGTAAAAGTAGTATCAGTCAAATAAAAAGTACTACGAATTGGAAAAATCGTGTGACTTGCTATGCTGGAGATAGTGCAAAATGGCGGTAAATCACGCAATCGCGGATATGCAATCATCTGCGATTTGTGATTGCCGCGCGTGCCACAGAATACGTGAAACATACCGTGAAACAAAGCAGGCATGTTGTGGAGTGGGAAAGGGAGGAGCGATCGATGGCTGAAGGCACGGTAATCGCAGAAAATACCGGCGGTGAGCTGATGCAGGATTCGGTGAGTCGAACGCTCGCCATCGAAATGCTCGACGGCGAGTGGAAGGCTGGCGAAAGCCTTACGTTGGAAGCCTTGCAAAGTCGTTTCGGTATTTCCAGAACCGTGGCGCGAGAAGTCGCGAAAACACTGGAATCCATGAATGCGGTACTTGTCAAACGTCGCATCGGACTTGTCGCACGCCCATTCGGCGAATGGCAGGCGCTCAACCATCAGGTGATCGAATGGCGTCTCCACTCCACGCAACGCGAGCAGCAGCTGTCGTCCCTCACCGAACTGCGGCTAGCGGTCGAACCGGCTGCAGCAGCTTCCGCCGCGCGTCTTGCCCCCATCGACGTCAAGGCGAAATTCCCCGTGTACGCGGCGCAAATGCGGCAGATCGCCGAAGCCAACGAGGAGGGCGAAGCCGGGCTCGCACAATTCCATGATCTCGACGTGGAATTCCATACGCTGATCCTGCATGAAAGCGGCAACGAGCTGTTCGCCGCGCTTTCCGACACCATTGCCACCGTGCTGCGCGGGCGCGTGGAACTCGGCAAATACCCGATGAAGCCGAAGCCCGACGCGCTTGACGCGCATGATGCCGTAGCCGACGCGATTGCCAAGGGAGAGCCTGAACGTGCGCGCAGCGCCATGCTCGACATCGTCGACGAAGTGGCACGTGCCCTCAATTTCTTCTGATTTTCGAATCAACATTGCGTTTCTTCGCAGACTCTGAAGAAGAATGCAATTGCGATTACTACGCGGTCGACTCTTGCCATGCATGACTTTTCAGATGCAAGTTGACATCGGAAATACGGCATCACCTAGGAATGCGCACGCAGAATCAATCGGTTGCGGTGATTGAATCTACATGCGCATTTAGTAGACAAGTACTACTTACGGGTGGGGTCTTTTTGCAGGAGGAGGAAGATGAGGGCGACGATTAGCAGGATTGCGATTGAAAGCACGCCTACCGAAGCGTTGCCGGTCAGCGACGTGGTGGTCGCAACGAGGAAGGTGCCGATAATCGAAGCGGTTTTGCCGAAAATATCGTAGAAACCGTAGTATTCGTTGGCACGATTCTTTGGAATGATCTTGCCATAATACGAGCGCGACAACGCCTGAATACCACCTTGGAACAAGCCGACAAGAATCGCAAGAATCCAGAATTCCGTAGCGGAACGCAAGAAGAACGCGGCGAACAGCACAATGCAGATATAAGCGATCACGGCGGTGGTGATCATGGTTTTTGCGCCAAAACGCCCAGCCAGCTTGCCGTACGCGATCGCGCTCGGGAATGCCACGAACTGCGTGATCAGCAGCGCCATTACCAGATGCGTGGAGTCGATGCCCAACTGCGTGCCGTATGAGGTGCTCATGGAAATCACCGTGTTGACCGCGTCAATATAGAAGAAGAACGCGATCATGAACATCCACAGCGGCTTGTTCTTGCGGATTGCACGAAAAGTGGAGCCGAGCTCTGCGAACGTACCGCGGATGGCCTCGCCGGTCTGACCTGCGGTAGCGCGGTAATGCACTTGCTTATAGCTGGTGAGCAGCGGAATGGTGAACGCAACCCACCACAATGCGGTGATTACGAACGAAGCGCGCGTGCATGCCACCGTGGACCATCCGAACAACGACGGACCGCCGAAAATCAGCGCAATACAAGCGATGAACGGAATCGTGGAGCCAATATAGCCCCATGCAAAACCATGTGAGGACACGCGGTCCATACGCTCATTCGACGTGATGTCGACCAGCATGGAATCGTAGAACGTGAGCGAACCGTTCAGGCCGACCGTGGCGAGAATGCACACCACCAAGAAAATGAGCCAGCTGAGCGGCAGCGCCATCGCACAGCAGGCGACCACGCCCGTCAAGAAGAATCCGGTGAAGAACTTCACCTTCATGCCCTGCACGTCGGCCATGGACCCGAGCACGGGCATCATCACCGCGATGATCAGCGATGCGATGGTCTGCGCGTACCCCCATGTCGACACGATATTCGATTGGCCGGCGGACTGCAGTAACGAGTTTGCATAGATTGGCACGACGGCGGTCGACAGCATCACGAACGCGGAATTGCCGACATCGTAGACGATCCACTTTTTTTCGCGGGTGGTTAGTTTTGCGTTGGGTTCCGGCAGATTTTCTGCTGATGCTGCAGATGCTGCAGAAGCTACGGGCGCGGAAGTTGCGGCAGGCGCAGTTGTTGGCGCTGTTGCGCGTTCAGACATGATTGTTGACTCTTTCGAATAAACCGTCAATTCACTGTTGTATACACTACAGTTCATCTTAAATGGATGTAAGGGATGCGCTCTGCCGTTACGTATGAACAATGCATGAACATTGCGACTGATGCGTGATTGATGTTCAGGTTTTTGAACAAGCGCCGTAATTCCGGGGAATCCAAGGCGATTTCTATCCACAGGTTTGCAATCTGGTTTGCGATTGGCTGGGGCTGGTTGTATAGTTGAGAAGTTGTGTGTTCTGCCGTGCATTCAGTTGCATGGCGTCGAACGCGCAGACTTGCAAGTCAATAGTAATTATAGGGAGTCCATTATGGCAGCTCGTTGCGCAGTGTGCGGCAAGGGACCGCAGACCGGTTTCACCGTTTCGCACTCACATATTCGCAATAAGCGCACCTTCCGCCCGAACCTGCAGCCGGTTCGCACCACCATCGACGGCGAGAACGTTCGCGTTCGCGTTTGCGTCAAGTGCATCAAGGCTGGCAAGGTTCAGCGCGTTGAAGCGTGAATCGCGAAATAACAGCTTGAAACCCCGGTAGACCGCTGGTCGCCGGGGTTTTGCTTTATGCGCCCAGGTCTTGAGCGTCCGGATTGTTCCAGTGGGTGGGGAATTTTGCCCGCTGAAGCCGCATCTGTCGGCATAAATGGGGAGAATGGTGCGTTATGAGCACCACACTGGAAACACCGATTTCATCAATTGAAAGCAACCGCCGCAGGGTTGGCGCGCTGAAATCGCTTGGCGTGGTGTCCGTAGGCGACGCCCTGACCTACTATCCGTTCCGCGTAACCGACCCCGTTCCAGCACACGCACTGCACGAGGCGAAAATCGGGGAGAAAATGGCATTTGCCGCGCACGTGCTCGAAACGCGCGTTTTCCCAATGGCCCGTCGTGGCTTCCGTCTGATCGCAACAGTCACCGACGATGATTTCGCAGCCCGTCGCAACACCCCAAAATCGTTGGCGTCGCTGGTTTTCTTCTCATATCGCAAATCGTATGTCGACTGGGTGCAGCGCAAATTGCACACGGGATCGCTGCTGGTCGTCGCAGGCGAGCCAAGCGTGTATGACAATCGTTTGCAATTCACACATCCCGACCTGCTTACCATCAATCCCGTGCAATCGCAGGCAGAAAGCGGGGAATGGAATGACGGTTTCGGCGATCCTGCAAATCCACCGCTTGGTAATCTGAAATACGATGCGCAAACGGTTGATGAAGCATTGAAACGAGTCTGCCGTCCGCGACCGGTATATCATGCGAATTCCAGGATTTCCAGCGAACATATTCACGAATCGGTATTGAAATACATGGATGCGTTGCGTGGAAGCGAGTATTTGCCATCGCAAACGCCAAATAATTCCTCGGATAATATCGCACAAGAAGGGGAGTTTGACGCTCCTCAAGTAGATCGTGAAGCGCAGATTCAATCGTTGTCTGTTGCTATTCCCGACATTATTCCGGAAGATTTTCGTGAGAAATATGGGCTTATGCATCGCGCTGAAGCATTCATGGCGATTCATGATCCGGTCGATCGCAAGAATTTCGACAACGCCCTGCAAACGTTGCGATACGAGGAAGCGCTGATCTGCCAGACCGCACTCGTCAAAACACGCGACGCATCACGCAAAAACAGGGCGACCGCATGTTCCGTAACGCGGTTGAAAGACGATTTCATTGCCTCGCTGCCGTTTGCTCTGACGAGCGGTCAAAGGCAGGTTATTGCCGATATTTCCGCCGATATGACGCGCGATTACCCCATGCAACGATTGCTGCAGGGCGAGGTTGGATCCGGCAAAACCGTGGTCGCGGTCGCAGCCATGATGCAGGCTGTGGGATCAGGCGGGCAGGCCGTACTTGTAGCGCCAACGCAGGTTCTTGCCGAACAGCATTATGCGAGCATTTCCAAAATGGTGGCGAAATTGACGGATGCAGACGATAAAACGGCTTCCGCAATCCAGGGAAATACTGAGTCAACTCAAGTGTCGAAAGTCCAACAAACTGGGGAATCCACACAACAAACTATCAACAATAATGCTGTGGATAAAGGTGCACAACTTGTCGACCTGTTTGACATAGCCGAAATTTCCAATGTGGATAACTCAAATAACGACGATTCGATTACATTACGAAGTGAGCAACCGCATATTTCCGATGCGCAAAAAGCAGGTATTCCAAGCAAAGGGAACGATATATTCGGCACAAAAGATGGGGAGATTCCCGTATTTCTTCTTACGGGAGGCATGCGACTTGCCGAACGCCGCCGCGTACTCGCCGCAGCCGCATCAGGCATGCCCTGCATCGTCGTGGCGACGCACGCCGCATTTTCCAAGAGTTTCCAGGCGCCGAACCTCACACTGGCGGTAATCGACGAACAGCATCGCTTCGGTGTGGAGCAACGCGAATCGTTGAATTCCAAGGGGACTACTGCGCCGCATCTGCTGGTCATGACGGCCACGCCGATTCCGCGCACCGCAGCCATGACCTGGTTCGGCGATCTTGATATTTCCGCGCTGACCGAACTTCCTGGCGGCCGCAAGCCAATTCGTACATTCGTGGTGCCGGAAAGCAATGCGTCGCTGATGAGCGAAATGTTCGCCCTGATCCGTAAACGCATTGATGCGGGTGAGCTCGCCTACGTGGTCTGCCCGCGTATCGACGACGATTCCGAAAATGCGGACGACGTGTTGGCGGAGTCGGCTACTTCAAACTCGAAAACCACGGGCTCGCCGATTCCCGCCTTTGATGAAGCATACGATCTTGGCGAAGACGACGAACAGCGCGCGCAACGTCCCCCGTTGCATTCCGTCGCAGAAATCGTGGAGCGTCTGCAATCGTTGCCGCAATTTAAAGGCATTCGCTTCGCAACATTGACCGGGCGCGACGATGACACCACAAAATCGCAGGTTATGGCCGATTTTGAAGCCAGTATAACGCCGATTCTGGTGGCGACCACGGTAATTGAGGTCGGCGTGGACGTTGCGAAAGCCAGTTGCATCGTGATTTTCGACGCGGATCGGTACGGACTTTCGCAATTGCACCAGTTGCGAGGGCGCGTTGGCCGTGGCGGCACTGATTCGGGGGCTTTCCTGATTTCGCGTGCACCTGCGGACAGTGATGCCGCCCGCCGTCTTGACGTGATTCAGGGTACGTTGGACGGTGCTGAAATCGCGCAGGCCGATTTGGAATTCCGTGGAGCCGGCGACGTGCTCGGAGATGCGCAATCCGGCGGAAAAACGGGATTGAAGCTGCTGCGCGTGGTCAAGGATGTGAAGATCATCGAACAGGCACGGGCCGAGGCCACGCAGCTTGTTGCGGCCGATCCCGATTTGCTTGGATTCGTGCAGTTGGCTGGAGCGGTATTGGATTTCACGCGCGGCAACGAAATGTTCCTGACTAGCAATTAGTTTGGCACGCCTAAAAGAGCCGGACACACCTAAATTAAGCCCGCCACGCTAGAGTAGTGCGTATGCGCGTAATTTCAGGACGATTCAAAGGTGTGGCATTGACCACGCCGAAGTCGGGTACCCGACCGACTACAGATCGCACCAAAGAGGCGATTTTCTCGCACCTTGATTCGTGGGGAGTGTTGGACGATGCCCGCGTGCTCGATTTGTTTGCGGGAACCGGCGCTTTGGGCATCGAAGCATTGAGCCGTGGCGCGCGAGAGCTGGTGGCGGTGGAATCCTCCGCTCCGGCGGCCGCATTGATCGCGCAGACGCTGACTGCGTTGAAGCATAACCGTTCGTGGGAACATGGCATGAGCGCCCGCGTGGTGAAGGCCCGCGCGGAAAAATATGCGGCTTCGGCTTCGGCCGTTGAACCGTTCGACATGGTGTTCATTGACCCGCCGTACGCCTTCGAAACGAATGATTGCAACCAGCTGCTCGCCGATCTTGCCAGCCGTGAACTGACCTCCAGCAACACGGTGATCATGCTGGAACGATCCACCCGTTCCGAAGCTCCCACGGCCCCCGCAAACTGGGAAATCACCGATCGGCGCGACTATGGCGAAACCGCCGTCTACTACATTGAACCCAGCGAGCCAATTTCCGATAACGGTCAGCAATAATCGCAAAAACTTGCGATTATTCCGCGTAAAAACAAGCGTTTGAAAGCTAGCGTTTGCGCGGGTGAGTGGCGGAAACCTCCCAACCGAGCGCCATCAGCGTCTTGCGATCGGCTTTGTCGAGTTTGGTGCAATCCAGCGCTTCGATCAGATCCGGACGCAACTCGTCGGTTTTCTGGAGCGCCTCATCACGGCGGAAACGATCCACTTTCGCATGATTGCCGGAAAGCAACACGTCCGGAACCTTGATGCCACGCCATTCGGCAGGCTTCGTGTACTGGCGATGCTCCAACAGCGCGTTCTCGCCCGTATACGATTCCTCAACAATCGATTCTGCATTGCCCATAAAACCGGGCAGCAGTCGCGTAATTGCCTCCAACATGACCGAAACCGCGACCTCACCGCCGTTCAACACATAATCGCCGATTGAATATTCACGCACGTCAATGCCTTGCGCGCGGTAATACTGCGGAATGCGAGCGTCATACCCCTCGTAACGGCCGCAGCCGAACAGCAGATGATCGGCATGGCTTAGTTCCGTCGCATCCTGTTGTGTGAACAGTGGGGCGGAAGGATTCGGGAAAATCAGCACAGGACCTGCGGACGATTGTGCAGTGTCAGTTTTTTTGGAATTGCCGGATTCTGTGGGAACTGCAACAGTTGCAGAATTGCCAGAATCGCAAGTATCGCAGGAATCTGCGGAATCCTCAATATTTTCCATATTTTCCGTATTTTCGATTGTAGCCGGCTGAAGCTGCAGCAGCTCGTCAAGGCATTCGCTCCACACTTCCGGCTTCATCACCATGCCCGCGCCTCCGCCGACAGGAGTGTCATCGACGGAATGGTGCACGTCGTGCGTCCAGTCGCGCAGATTGTGCGCGGTCACTTCCACGAGACCTTTCGTCTGCGCTTTGCCGAGCAGACTGAGGTTCAGCACTTCGAAATATTCCGGGAAAACAGACACGATATCGATCTTCATAATGTTCAGAATACCGGGATGTCTGCCAAGTGACGGAAAACGTAAAGGTGGGCACTGGAAATCCAATGCCCACCTTGAGATAGATATGTGATCGCGAACGATCACAGACCCGGAATAAGTCCTCCAGGCGGATCGAGGGTCAGATAGCCCTCTTCGAGGTCGATGTCTGGCACGAGCTCGTCCACAAACGGCACAAGCGTGCTGTTCTCAACCACAACGCCGTCGGCATCCTTCACCGGATTGGCGAGACGAATCTTCAGCAGCCATTGGGCCACTTCTATCACGTCAACGACTTTGCCGACCACCATGCCCGGCTCGAGGCCAAGCATATTGTTTTCAGCCAGTCGTGCCTCAAGGCCAATAAGGTCTTTCGGATACCATTCGTCGGCTTCAAGCATGTCTTCCGGATCGTCCGCCTCGCCATACAGCACAATGCCGTTGGCCGCTTCGGACTGGTCGCGGTTGTCAATGCCTTCGAACTTGACGATCCAACGGTTTTTGAAGGTACGGGAGTTTTCCACCACATACTCTTCTTCGCCGTCTTTCGTGTACAACACAGCACCGGGAGCGAACCGGTATTCCGGTTCGTCCGTAAAGATCTGCACGGTGACTTCGCCTTTGAGTCCCTGCGCACGCCCGATACGACAGACCCTCAGCAGCTCGGGCTGTTGAGGGTCGTCAGAATGCATATCACGCACCACGCTAGGATCTCACCTGCGCACGTCCATGATGTCGACGCGCACCTTGTGGTCGGCCAGTGCCTGCACCACGGTGCGAATCGCATTTGCCGTGCGTCCGCTGCGTCCAATGACGCGACCGATGTCTTCCGGGTTGACGCGCACGCGAATGAGTTCGCCACGCGCGTTCTCATGGGACTTCACTGAAACATCGTCTGGAAAATCGACGATGTTCTTAATCAGATGTTCCACAGCCTGGGCGAGCATGATCACTCAGCTTCCGCAGCCGGCTCTTCAGCCGGAGCTTCCTCGGTAGCGGCGGCTTCGGCTTCAGCCTTGGCCTTGGCTTCAGCTTCGGACTTTGCAGCCTTCAGCTTCTGAGCCTGGGACTCAACGGCCTCAACGCGAGCGGCGGCATCCGGGCCGGCCTCAACGGTCTTCAGGGTGCCTTCAGCGCCTTCAAGGCCCTTGAACTTCTGCCAGTCGCCGGTGATCTTCAGCAGGTTCAGCACCTGTTCGGTCGGCTGGGCGCCGACGCCGAGCCAGTACTGAGCACGCTCGGAATCGATGACGATGGTCGAAGGCTGGGTGTTCGGGTTGTAGGTACCGATCTCTTCGATGGCGCGGCCATCACGCTTGGTACGGGAATCCATGATCACCACGCGGTAGAACGCGTAGAACTTCTTACCCATGCGCTTCAGACGAATCTTGGTTGCCAAAATGGCTCTCCTTGTATAACTAGGGGTGTGCGTTTCGTTTTCTGTGTGGGGCACGGAATCCGAAACCCACGTGTTCCTCACGTCACGCGATAGTTAGAGGGCCTCGCGCGCGCGAATAACTTGACGATTATAACCGTGGGGTACGGACGGATGGGTCTTAGAATGTTTTCCGCTCTACGCGACTTTCCGAATCCATGCAAAACCGGGAAGTCGTTTGTCTGATTCTGCGGAAACGGTCAATTATGCGGCGAATATGATGCTTTGAATGACCGAATCGGCAGAATCGGACATTTGCTGGCATTCGTGAGATGTTTGCGTGGGTCTACATGGCGGAATCGTCGGAATCAGGCAGGCTGGCTACACTTGGAGGTTCCGAGTTTGCGTATGTCCGTTCGGAGTGAACGGTTTGCATAGGGGGAGTTGCCTGAATGATTATCGCGCTTTGGATTGCGTTGATTATTTGCGTTGTATGGATTGCGCTTGGCGAGATGCCGGCTGGTTGGGATGGTCGTTTGCCGCTGCCGTATTTGATTGCGTTGATTCCGTTGCTGTGGATTCCGACGCTTGTGATTGCCGTCGCCGGTTTCGCGTTGCATGAGCCGGCTCTCGGGGGAGTTGCTGTGGTGGTCTGTCTTGCGTCGCTGCTGCGCAAAATCGCATATTGGATGGAAAATCTCAATTCTCCCAATACTGCGCAGAGGGTCGCCGAAAAACTTGCAAAAAAGCGTGAAACATCTCGTGAAACAGGCGATGAAGCTGTTGCGGAATCCGCGAAACATGGCCGTTTCCGTGTGATGACACTCAACTGCAGATTCGGTCGCGCCAACGCTGCGGCAATCGTCAGTGCGGTCAAAAAACATGATATTGCAGTACTTGCATTGCAGGAATTGACAGACGATCTGGTTGCGCAATTGGACGCTTCGGGATTGTCTGATTTGCTTCCGTACCGTCAATTGGGGGAGAACAAGGGAACGGATAATGGCGGATTCAACGGTGTGTGGATTCGTATTGAACCAAGCGACATGTCTCCGGTCACTGCGGTGATTCCCGCGGCCGACGTGCCGGGCGTGTGCTTCCCGATCGATTCGATGCGCGGCATCACGTTTGTTTCGGCACATCCGAAGTCTCCGATGCGCGGATGCAAGGAATGGTCCGCCGGCATCATCGGTTTGGGGGAATTGGCGACCACTCAGAAGCAGGGCGACATCACCGTTGTGTTGGGTGATTTGAACTCCGGTACCGATCATCCAAGCTTCCGCAAGCTGCTGAATGCGGGATTCAAGGATGCTGCCTTGTGCGAGGCGAAGGGCCGTCATGCCACGTTCCCATCATGGCTGCCATGGCCGCGCATCATTCTCGACCATGTGCTTTTCACCAAGGGATTAGACGCTTCCGACGTGAGTTCATTCTGCGTTGAAGGCAGCGATCATCTTGCACTTGTTGCCACGCTGACGTTGAAGTAGTTGATGACGATTATGCGGTAGTCGATTCAGTTGAAAACAACTGATTGGATACGCAAAAGGGGATGTGATTCGTATTGAATCACATCCCCTTTTTATGTTTCTGTTTTCGTGTCGCTTGCTTTAGTGCAGCAAGCCTGACAGTCCGCCACCAAAGTTCGGCGGCAGTTCACCGGCATCGCCCATCATGTCTTGCAATCCGGCAGGAAGTGCAGGATTCTGCGGCTTCTTGGCAAAAGCGGAACCGCCGGAAGACTTACCGTTGGAGTTCTTGCCGGCAAGCTTGTCGCGCAATGCTTTCTCTTCAGCCTCGCGCTTCATCGGATTGCCGGACTTACCGCCCTTCTTCTTGCCCTTCTTGCCTTTGCTCTTGCCTTTGCCGCCGCCCATGGCAGGGCCGCCAAAGCCAGGCATGCCAGCGCCAGCCTTGTTGCTCATACGCTTCATCATCTTCGCAGCCTGCTCGAAACGCTGCAGCAGCGCGTTTACCTGCGAAACGGTCACGCCGGAACCGTAAGCGATACGAGCTCGACGAGAACCGTCAATAATTGAAGGGTCACGACGTTCCGCAGGAGTCATCGAACGAATAATGGCCTCAGTACGATCGATTTCCCTCTCATCGAACTGCTCGAGTTCCTTACGATGCGCGGCCATACCCGGAATCATGCCAAGCAGATTCTTCATCGGACCAAGCTTGCGCACCTGTTGCAGCTGATTGAGGAAATCATCCAAACCAAAGGAGCCATCGGAAATCTTGATGGCGGCCTTACGAGCCTCTTCCTCATCGAACTGCTTCTGCGCCTGCTCGATCAGGGTAAGAATATCGCCCATATCGAGAATGCGGGAAGCCATACGATCCGGATGGAAAACCTCGAAATCCTTCAGACCTTCGCCAGTGGAAGCGAACAGAATCGGCTTGCCGGTAACGGAGGCGACCGAAAGCGCGGCACCACCACGGGCGTCGCCATCAAGCTTCGAAAGCACTACGCCAGTGAAGTCCACGCCCTCATCGAACGCCTTCGCCGTCTGCACGGCATCCTGACCGATCATCGCGTCGATTACGAACAGGATTTCGTTCGGCTGCACGGCGTCGCGAATATCGCGAGCCTGCTTCATCAGCTCTTCGTCAACGCCGAGACGGCCTGCGGTATCGATGATGACCGTGTCGTACAGCTTCTGCTTGGCCAGCGCAACAGCGTCACGCGCCACCTTCACCGGATCGCCGGTGGTCAGACCCGGGGAAGCAACGGCTTCGCCACCATCGGACTGCACACCCTTTTCCGGAGCGTACACGGGTACGCCTGCACGTTCGCCAACCACCTGCAGCTGCGTCACTGCGTTCGGACGCTGCAAATCGGCCGCAACCAACAGCGGAGTGTGGCCGGAATCCTTCAGCCAGTAGCCGAGTTTGCCTGCGAGGGTGGTTTTACCAGCACCCTGAAGACCGGCGAGCATGATGATGGTCGGCGGATTCTTCGCAAAATTCAGCGGGCGGTCAACGCCAGCGCCAAGCACGGCCGTCAACTCTTCGTTGACGATCTTCACGACCTGCTGGGCTGGATTCAGAGCCTGGGAAACCTCGGTGCCGAGCGCACGCTCGCGGATTCGACCGGTGAAGGAACGCACCACGTCGAGCGCCACATCGGCGTCGAGCAGCGCGCGGCGGATTTCGCGGATCGTGCCATCGATATCAGCCTCGGAAAGCTTGCCTTTGCTCTTCAGATGCTTGAACGCATTCGAGAGCCTATCTGTCAAAGAACTAAATGCTGCCATAATGTTCCTCAGTCTAGCCGTCCCGCGGGAAATTTCGCAGTCCAATTAATGGTGTTGATGATGTTCGGTTGATATTCGGTGAGGTGCTTGATGCTATTTGCGTGAGAAATGAAAATCCCGTCTCTTCCAGTAGAAGAAGACGGGATTATCGCCCATTGATGATGCAGCGGATTATTTGAGAGTCCAGGTGGGGCCCTGGGGGGTGTCTTCGATAGTGATTCCGGCTGCGCCCAAGGCGTCACGGATGGCATCGGCGCGGGCGAAATCCTTGGCCTTGCGGGCTTCGGCACGTTCCTCCAACTGTTCGGAAACCAAACGGTCAAGCGCAGTGTGCTCAGCGGAATCGGCACCGGCTCCGGCGGCACCGCCGGCCGCACCCTCGCTTACCCACGGCTCCGCCAACGGATCCAAACCAAGCGTATCGAGCATCGCGCGCACATTCACCAAAACAGCGCGAACTTCAGCCTTCGCAACGTCCGAATCAACACGATCGGCAAGCTTCGAAAGCAACGTGTTGCCGGAACGAATCGCTGTGAAAATCGCAGCGGAGGCGCCGGAAACATTAATATCGTCGTTCATTGCGGCAACGAAATCAGCCGGCAGATCATCGGCGGAAATCGAAGTGATCTCTTCGCGAGGCGGCTGCCCGCCAACGGCGGCACCGGCACGTTCAATGAAATTCGACACACGATCGTACGCGGACTGAGCCTCGGTCAACGTCTGATCCGACCATTCCAACATGGAACGATACTGCACGGAACCAAGGGCGTAACGCACCACCCAAGCGGAATTTTCCGCCAAAACCGCCGGCACGGACAAGCCATTGCCCAGCGACTTCGACATCTTCTCACCCTTGGCGGTAACCCATGCGGAATGCATCCAACGAGCCGCCGAATCGTAACCGGCGGCACGAGTCTGTGCCATTTCGTTCTCATGGTGCGGGAAACGCAAGTCCAGCCCGCCGCCATGAATGTCGAACATATCCTTCAAATAGCGGTGGCTCATCGCCGAGCATTCAATATGCCAACCCGGGCGACCCGTGCCGAACGGAGTATTCCAACGCGCGTCGAGCGGATCGGAATCCTTTGGAGCCTTCCACAATGCGAAATCACGCGGATCATGCTTGTCTTCCGACATGTCCGCAGGATCAACCGGATTGTACTTGTCGTTGCCCGCATTGTCGACAGACGGGCCCATGGCATCGGCCACTTCGGAAGCAGCATCAGCCACAGCGGTCTGCTTCTGATGCGTCAACTCGCCATAGTGCGGCCAGCTGGCAACGTCGAAATACACGTTGCCGGTCGGATTGCCGTTCTCGTCAGTCACCACGTAGCCGTGGCCGTTGTCGATGATTTGTTTGATCAGATCGATCATGTCGATCATGTGGCCGGTCGCACGCGGCTCATACGTGGGCGGCTCAACACCCAACGTGTTGTAAGCCTCAGTGAACTCGCGCTCGTAAATGTACGCACGTTCCCACCACTGCTGACCGGCGGCCGCAGCCTTATCGAGAATCTTGTCGTCGATATCGGTGACGTTGCGCACGAACGTGACCTTGTAGCCCAAACGCTCGAACCAGCGGCGCACCACGTCAAACGCGACAGCCGCACGAATATGGCCGATATGCGGCGAGCTTTGCACGGTGGCGCCACACACGTACATGCCGACCTGACCGGGCTTGATCGGCGTGAAATTCGACACGGCGTGTGATGCGGTGTCGTACAGCTTCAGATCGGCAGCAGCGCTCGCCACTGCGTCAACTGCGGTTGCGACGCTAGAAATGTTGATATTCTGCGGTTCTTGCGTGTTCGTCATAACCACGAGAGTATTGCCAGAATCGGACATGCATGCGAGACGAAAATGAACGGCAAAACGTATTTTGTTGGATTTGTGAACATCGTTTACGTAGGTGATGCAACAATAGAATGTATGACGCAATCGCAGGTGCTGATTTTGCAACACGTTCCGTGGGAGAGACCGGGACGCATTTTAGACAGTTTGGATGATTTGGGACTGCAGTATCAAATCATCAATGTTGCCAAGCAGAAGAAACCGGATTTGCCTGATTTTGGCGAGGTTTCCGGCGTGGTGATTATGGGTGGCCCGATGGGCGCGCTCGACTACGACAAGTATCCGGGATTAAAGGCCGAGGCCAAGCTTGCGCGGGCTGCGATCAGCGTTGGCAAGCCGGTGTTGGGCGTGTGCCTAGGGCATCAGATCATCGCCACCGCGCTGGGAGCGAAGCTGAAGTCGGGAGAGGCGCCGGAAATCGGTTTTGCGCCGATTAAATGCATCGACAAGCATGATTATTTCTCGATGTGGAACAAAACCGTGGATGTGCTGCACTGGCATAACGACGTGGTGTCGTTGCCGGAGGGCGCGCAGCCATTGGCGCGATCCGCGAAGACCAAGGTGCAGGCGTTCCGTTTTGGTTCCGCTCTGGGCATGCAGTTCCACTTGGAGGTTACTCCTACCATGTTGGAGGAGTGGCTTGACGAGTCAAGCATGGTCAAGGATCTAAAGGCTGCCGGCGGGTCGAAATCGCAGTTGCGCGAGGCGTTCGCCGAATATAATCCGCAGTTGCAGCCGCTTGCGGATCAGGTGTTTTCGAGCTTTGCCGCTCGTTGTAATTCGTATGAGCAGAGTTTGCTTTAGGCACAGCAGGGCTGATTGCCGAGTTGCGTGCGGTTCCGATTGCCGCGTAGCGCTGGTGACGATTCGCAAGTTGCGGCATTGCCTGCAGATTTGGGAGATGTTCCCGCTACATTGGTGACTTATGCCGACTTATGATTTGGGACTTGAACACGTTTCGCTTGCTTTTGCGACCAAGAATATTTTCAACGATGTAACGCAGGGTGTTTTTGAAGGCGACCGCATCGGCATCGTCGGTAAGAACGGCGACGGCAAGTCCACGTTGTTGCATTTGTTCAGAGGCACGCAGGAGCCGGATTCCGGCCGCGTGACCATGCGCGGCGGGCTCACGTTCGGCATGCTCGACCAGCGTGACCCGCTCGACGACAATGCCACCGTGCGCGAAGCTGCGCTCGAAGGCCGTGAAGACTACGAATGGGCTGCGGAAACCAAGTCGCGCGAAATCGTCGAAGCATTGCTTGGCGGCATTAGCTTGGAAGCGAAAATCGGTTCGCTTTCCGGCGGTCAGCGTCGCCGCGCCGATTTGGCACGCCTGTTGCTTAAGGATTGGGATATTCTCGCTCTTGACGAGCCCACGAACCATTTGGATGTGGTGACCATTCACTGGCTGGCGGAACATTTAAAGAATCGTTGGCCGGCCGGATCCGGCGCACTGCTGCTCGTCACCCACGACCGTTGGTTCCTCGACGAAGTGTGCGAATCCATGTGGGAGGTGCATGACGGCGAAATCGAGCCGTTTGAAGGCGGCTATTCCGCATACATGCTGCAGCGTGTGGAACGCGATCGCCAAGCCGACGTACGCGAAACGAAGCGTCGCAATCTGGCTCGTAAGGAACTTGCCTGGCTTACCCGCGGTGCCCGCGCCCGTTCCACCAAACAGAAATTCCATGTGAAGGCCGCGCGTGAGCTCATCGCCGACGTGCCTCCGGTACGCAATACTCTGGAATTGAAGCAAATGGCCACATCCCGTCTGGGCAAGCAGGTGGTTGACCTGATCGACGTGACGCAGATTTTCGAACATGTGCAAGGCGAGGCCGATATCGATCCTGACGTTGCCGAAATGGAAGCGTCGGCATCACGCGTCGATGTGGTGCCGGCCATGTACGCCGAGCCGCAAGCGCATGGTTCCGTGGAAGTTGCCGTCGATGATCTGACTGATCCGCGATTGGTGGATGCCGGTGTTGCAGCGGCGCAAGTTGCTGCAGCTGCGAAAGAATCGCAAGAAATTCAGGGATCACAAGAAAATAACACTGATGATTCTGCAGAAGAAATTACTTCTGCCGCGCAAAAAATTATTGTTACCGGTCGTAAGATTCTTGATGACGTGACATGGCTGATTGGGCCTGGAGATCGTTTCGGCATCGTCGGCGCGAACGGTGCCGGAAAATCGACGTTATTGAAGATTCTTGACGGAACAATCACCCCTACTGTAGGTCATGTGAATATCGGCAAAACCGTGAAATTCGCGGTGCTTTCGCAGCGTCTCGACGAATTGGAGAAGCTCGGTAAATACAAGATCAAGGAAGTGTTGAGCCGTTACAAGCCGAGCTATATCGTGGACGGCAAGGAAACGACACCGGGGCAGATGATGGAGCGTCTCGGTTTCGAGTCGGCGCAGCTGATGACGCCGATCAAAGACCTATCGGGCGGCCAGAAGCGCCGTATGCAGTTGCTGCTGATTCTACTGGACGAGCCGAACGTGCTCATCATGGATGAGCCCGGCAACGATCTGGACACCGACATGCTCGCTGTGATGGAGGATCTGCTCGACACTTGGCCGGGAACTCTGATCGTCGTTTCGCACGATCGTTACCTGCTCGAACGTGTCACCGACCAGCAGTTCGCGCTGATCGGCGGCAAAGTGCGCCACCTACCCGGTGGCGTGCAGGATTATCTGGACATGACCGAGGCCATCAAGAACGGCAAGGATCCGTTCGCGGATGAGAAGGCAGGTGCCGGCAAAGGCAAGAAGAGCGGTTCCGCTGGGACTGCCGGTTCCGCGGGAGCTGGTGCAACTGAAGGCAATGCAGACAATTCAGCGGGTGAATCCGCAACTGCCGAAACCGCATCTTCTGCACCGAAGCTTTCCGGCAAGGCCTTCCATGAAGCCTCCAAGCGCGTATCGGCAATCGAGCGCAAACTCGCCAAACTTGAGGATCAGAAAGCCGATCTGGAGTCGCAGATGGCCGCGCACGACCCGAGCGACTACGAGGGGCTGGGCAAGCTCAACGAGCAGCTGCAGGCCGTTACGGACGAGTCCGAATCCCTCGAAATGGAGTGGATGGAGCTCTCCGAACAGCTCGAGTAGCATTCGTATCGCCCGCGCCAATTACCGGACAGGGTGTGCATGTTGTGGCGGTGGCGCAGCTCCTCCAGTGTTTCCGGTGAATGTTGACCATTCGTGCGACAGCGATGCGTGGCATTCCATGTGCCAATGTCATATTCTTGTTATTGCAGGAAACCTTAGCTGTTCTTGTCGGAGAGACCAATGGAGGTGCCTTATGAATCAAGTGATGCGAAGAAGTGTCTGTTGCTTGTTGTCCACCTTGTTGTTGTGGTCATGCGTTGGCTGCACGAAAGCCGTACATGAAAGTTCCAGTGATAGCTCCGTACAGAGCGGTAGCGAGAATGATGATGCCGCAGAACAGGCATATAAAGCATTTACTGTGGACGCTCTGGACCGTGTCGCCGTCGATGATCTCAATAACTCGGACAAACTGGTTCTAGTAAACAAGCTGGGGGCGAAATCCGTGCACGGCGATGGTGCTATTCCATTTGCCCAAAAAGTCGACGAAAACAATATGTATTATGTCGTTTCCATGTGCAAACAGAAGGAGCAGGCTCCTTATTCGTTTGTCCTCTACAAAGATGGACAGCCACACACCCTAACCACTAGGGAGGCATGTACGTCTAATGGAGTGGAAACAGTCTCTCTTCCGGCGAAGAATTTCCCAGATGCCACCTCATTGTCCATTATCAACATCGGCAATACGGATCTTGTTGTTTCCGTATATGAAGTAAAAGAACCCCATCATGAATAATTTCAGTCATAATGCTCCCTGTTGTCCTGCCATCATCATAGTTTGTGACATCACGATGAATGCTACTGGGCTAGTTGTTGCAAAACTGGCTCAGTAGGTAGATGGGGTAGTAGGTGATGTTGTGGTTGGTTTCGATGTTGCCGGGGCCGAAAACTAATCCTTGGTGAAGGTGATAACTTTCCTCTGCGAGCACATTATTAAGAGCCCGATGAACCTTGTAATTCTTTCCTGATTTCACCTCAATGGGAATGATATTGTCATTGCGATCTTGGACGAGAAAATCAAGTTCTCCTAAGCGCTTGCTGTTGTAATAATACAGCTGAGAAAAACCGTGGGCGGTAAGTTCCTGGGCTACCACATTTTCGTAGATTGCTCCATAATTAACTTCGTCATCGCCGGCAAGAATATCAAGTGCGGTCGAGTTGAGATATGCGCCAGTGAGCAGACCGACATCGGAATAAAACAGTTTGAACAAATTACGTTCTTTAGACATTTCCAACGGTTTGCGAGGCTCGTCCACGTTGTATGCGGGAATGGCGACGTTCGCAGCGGCAAGCCAGTCAAAATCGTTGGCCACGGCTTGGAATCGCGTATTTTTTTCGATTTTTGCGAACGTGAAACGCTTGTTGGGATTGTTGAGCTCACTTGGAACAAGGTCGTAAATAGAGCGAATATGCAGACGGTCCTCTTTGCGTGCGTACTGACTGATATCGCGACGATAACCTTGTTTGATATCTTCTTGTGCCTGACGAACGTCTATGAGACTGTTGTTTTGTGCAAACGATGCTACTGCAGCCGGCATGCCTCCAATAATCAGATATTTTCTGAATAAAGACATGAGATGTTCATGAATAAAATCATCCACTGGCTGTTTTTTCTCATAGCATTCCTTCAACATGTCGAAAATTTTTCCATCGACATTCTGTGACCAGCAGAATTCCTCAAAATCCAGAGGGAACATCATTACTTCGCTTTGATATCCAACTGGGACGGAGCGAACATCTTCAAGTTCGACTCCGAGTAAAGATCCTGACATGGCGAAATCATATCTGCCGTCATCCACAAGGAATTTGACGGCTGTTGCGGCTTCCTTGCATGCTTGGATTTCATCAAGAAAAATCAGCGTTTTCCCTGGAATAAAACGTTGGCCGGATGCCAGTTCCATGCGCATGAGCATGGTTGCTGCATCGCTGGGAGGGTTGAAGATACGTGCCGCATCCGGATTTTGAATGAAATTAAATTCCGCGAAACTCTCATAATGTTGGTCGGCGAATTCTCGAATGAGATAGGTTTTGCCAACCTGCCTTGCGCCGGTTACGAGAAGCGCGGTGTGAGATGGGGCGTCATGCCAGGCTTGGAATTGCTTCAGTGCTTTTCTCTGTAGCATGATTGGCTCCTTCAAGCGTTTATATTTCAATGATTTGTGAGTGGCTTCGGATTTCCATTATACACTTTTCCAACCGAAAACGATACCCCCGATTACACTTTTACAACCGATTGGGGGTATGGATTCTTGCGTTTTACAACCAGTAGAGGGTATAGATTCTTGCGTTTTCCAACAAAAAGGGCTTTCCCGCGTTGAAACGGGAAAGCCCTGTAGGTTTGTGATTAGGCTGATTGGATCAGCGACCGGTGATTTCGGAGCCGAGTACCTTTTCGCTCAAGGCCTTCGGGCCGCGCGTCACGGCGACCGCACCGGAACGAACCAGCTCGATGATGCCGTAATGTTCCAAAAGCCCCAGCAGTGCGTCGATCTTGCCTTCGGCACCGGTGGCCTCGATGGTCAGCGATTCCGGATTCACATCGACCACGCGCACGCGGAACAGACGCACGATCTCCAGCACGTCGGAACGGTTGGATT